>Ga0206843_10213_pt1 | contig 15982 bp, 15 predicted proteins | sample Alteio_BWOrgCont_21_FD_152869 | JGI IMG/M metagenome (GOLD analysis project Ga0206843, IMG submission 152869) | Enriched cells from forest soil in Barre Woods Harvard Forest LTER site, Petersham, Massachusetts, United States -... | ecosystem: Environmental > Terrestrial > Soil > Temperate forest >...
TTCGACACTATGGCCCAAGATTCTATAAGCAACATAAATTGCCTCGATTGAGGAGAGCCCCCTGGAAGGATCGGGGCAGTCCTCTTGGCGACGGGGGTAGGCGGTCCGAAAGTGGGAGGGGAGGCTGCGTTTTTGAAAAAGACGCGGCTCGGGCAGCTGTTTTTGCATCAATTCTACATAATTCCAAGTTCCATCCATCAAAAAAACCCCTAAGTTTTTATCCTCAATCGTCAGCAAAGGCGCATCGATTGTGAGCAAGAAATATTTTGATAAATCAGGAAGAGAGTCTTTAGGATAAGTGAAAAATTGAAAATCGGAACGTCCTTCCAATCCGCGAAGAGTGCATTTTTTAAGATTTTCCTTGCGATGGCGTAAAATAATTGTAGGCAAAAATAAAAACATTTTTTATACAGAAAGGTTGAAAACAAAAAACAAGATTATAATTTTTTTGACTTTTTTTATCAATTTTTCAGTGTATTTGGGTATATATTGTTTTGCATGTCTTGTTTCTGTTGTACATAGCGAAAATCGATGGCAAATCGAAGAAAAAGAGATGATCCATTTTGCTCAGGTGGAAAATCGCCCGATTGTCGCTGTATTTTTAGGGGATGATTGCCCTTGGTCTTATAAATTGCGCCAAGAAATTTTAGAATCTCCCTATTTTCTTGAAAAGATCAATGCAGAGGCCATTCTTTGGATCCCTTCTTTGAAACAAGCTGAAGAAGAAAAGCCTTTGATTCAAAAATACAATGTCCAGCAATGTCCTGTCATTTTATTACTCGATCCCAAAGGCAAGGAATTTGCTCGTTTTGATTCTATTTCTTTAGATGCTCAAGGTTATACTAGGGAAATCCTAAATCAAATCGAAAATTTTCAAGAAATCTGTCTTGCTCTCGATCTTGCAGAGATCGATTTTGATGAACAGAAATGGCAGAAACTTTATCAAAAAGCAAAACAGTTATCCGCGCCTTGTTTTTATCAGGTGATCTTAGAACGCGGACTAAATCAAGAGAAAGGCAACTATTTTCATCTAGAAAAGTTTATCATGCTTTTAGAAAAGCATAAAATCAAACATCAACAAGTGAAAAAAGCCAAACAGCAGCTGCTCAAACGAGACCCTGAGAATAAGCGGGGATTACATTTTAAAGTGGCTGTGCTCGAATTTCAAAAAAATGCCCTTAAGCTTAGGTCTAAAGACCAGCCCGAAAAGAGCTTAGCGCCTCTTTTGAAATACATCCGTAAATTTGGAAAAAAGGACTTGGAAAATTATTGGAAGAGCGAATTGTTGATCGCTGAGTTTCTCTATAGCAATAAACGTATTCCTTTTGCACTTGAACACGCTGAGGCTGCCTATCTGTCCAGCCCCGAGTCTGCCAAACCGCAAATTGCTGAAATGATTTCTTCGATCAAACTCGACTTAAGCCCAATAGAGGCGAAATCAATTCCCTCCAATGGCCAAAGTCCAGTTAAACAGAGTAATTAATACTCACCTTACGCAAAATTTTGGCCCATTGGGCTGCGTGAAAGCTCTCGCGGTTGAGTTTTCGAAAATGGGGTAATATTTCATTCAATATTACCCCATTTTCGAAAACTCAACCCCGAGGCTTTGACGCAGCCCAATGGGTCAAAATTTTGCGTAATACCATTTGCGAAAAATAAAGACATATTTCAGCTGCGTGAAAGCTGCCGCATTTCGATGATCGCAAGCAGCATAGTATTAATGCAATACAATGCTGCTTGCGATCATCGAAATGCGACGCTTTGACGCGCTCAAATGTGTCTTTATTTTTCGCAAATGGTATAAGGTGAGTTAATAGTGAAACCTGATTGTCGCTGGAAACGATCTGTAAAGAAAAAGATCGGCGTTCTCTGCGGGACAGAAAAAAATCAAGAGTGGTTATTGCCTTGGTGGTGGTCGCGTTATCGGGAATATAATGATTTTCCTGTGACCTTTTTTGATTTTGGAATGTCTGATGAGATGAAAGCATGGTGTGCGAGAAAAGGAGAGCTTTGTTCGGCCAACCTCGAGCCTCCTCTGATCTGTTCTCGAAGCGACATAGACCCTGTCCTTGCTAAAGAGTGGGAGCGTCTTTATGGATCCACAGTGTGGAGCTCGCGTCCTATCTGGTTTAAAAAACCTTTCGCATTCTTAAATTCTTCTTATGAAAAAACAGTGTGGATCGATTTGGATTGCGAGGTTTTAGGTCCTTTGGATTTTCTTTTTTCCCATTCGGAAAGCCTTGCTCTTGTACGGGAATACTCTAGGCAACATCTATCTCGGAACGATCCCAATGTTTGCTACAATGGAGGCGTGATTGTTTTCCAGCATGGAATATCTATCATTGAAAAATGGGCTGAAGACGCGATGGTGAAAAATGATCGATTTGGAGGGGATGATTTGCTTCTTTCCTATCTCATCCATAAATTTCAATGGAGTGTGGCTGAACTTCCAGAAATTTATAATTGGAGAATCGCGCAAGGCCTCAATCTCAATGCTGTCATTGTGCATTGGTTAGGTAGCTGGGGAAAGGCTTACATTCGTAAATATGGCGGGATCAAGCCTTTATTAAATTCATTCAATAGTTTGCCAGGAGGTAATGCGGATGAGGTCTTTAGGAATCTCGAAGAGAAACCGTGAAGGATTTGTAGGGATGTCTTTGCCCATTTTTTTTCTTTGACGGGCCATGCTCAAAGTGAGAAATTTTTTCGCACGGGTCATGGCAACGTACATGAGACGGCGCTCTTCTTCGAGGCCGGTTTCCATCAGACTTTTTTCATGGGGGATGATATGATCTTCCAAACCGACGAGATAACAGGCAGTAAATTCTAATCCTTTAGCGCCATGAAAAGTCATCAAGCTCACTTTGTCTTCTTTTTGCTGATGATCGTGTTGAATCCTCCGTTCCTGGTCTAAAAGAGATGTGTTTAAAAAAGAAATTAATGAGATCTCCTCTTCTTGACCTAGGAGAGCTTGCTCCTCTTCGTAAATGGCCATCGAATCGATGCAGTGTGTCACGTTTTCCCATTTGAAATCGCGCATTTTTTCAGTTTTTACGTCGTTGAGAATGGCCCTCTTGTAGTCGATTTCATCAATGAGCCATGCAAATGTGGGATAAAGAGGCGGCTTTGAAAATTTTGATTGTGCAGTTTTGATGAGTTCTACAAAAGAGCGGATTCCTGCAAGGGCTTTATCGGAGAGGTCGTTTTTCAAGGCAGAGGAAAGCGGTGATGCGATATCGCTCAGCAAAGTCCATAAAGGAATCTGATGGGTTCGATTAAATTGTGTCAATTGATCTAAAGAATGATCGGAGATGCCCCGACGAGGAACGTTGATGATGCGAAGCAGCGCTTCTTGATCTAGCGGGTTTGCGATCACCCGAAGATAAGCCATCAGATCTTTGATTTCGGCTCGTTGATAGAATTCTGTTCCGCCAAAAACTTCATAAGGGATGCCGCGAACCCATTTGCCCTCTTTTTCCCAAATCGTTTGCATTAAGGCCAATTCAAAGGGGCGCGCAAGGATGTTGGATCGGTAAAGAATCGCCATTTCATGCCAAAAGAGTTTCTTTTCTTTGCGCAATCGGACCATGCGTTGGATAATCGATTGGGCCTCATCAGATTCAGAAGGTGCATGAAAAAGTGTGATTAAATCCCCGTTATCTGCATTGCTCCATAATTCTTTTTCGTGTCGTTGTGCATTATTTGCGATCACTGCATTGGCAGCTTTCAGAATGATCGGTGTCGAGCGATAATTCTGTTCGAGCTTAATTACCGTATCCGACTCGAATTGCAAAATATTTTTAATCTCAGCTCCCCGCCAGCCATAAATCGATTGATCATCGTCGCCGACAACGCATAAATTGTGATGTTTGTTCGAAAGCAACTTTGCCAAACGGTATTGGATCGGATTGGTGTCTTGATACTCATCGATCATGAGATAATGATAGCGTTCCTGGTAACGTTCCAGGACATCGGGATGCTTTTCAAACAGCTGCACACTCAAAGAGATTAAACTATCAAAATCGACTGCATTATAAGCGCGCATACATATTTTTAAACGTTCGTAAAGATCAGCGCTAAATGAGTCGTGCCAGTCTGTTTTCTCTTTGGCAATCTCATCGAAAGAAAGGCCTCGGCTTTTGGCAAAAGCGATTTTATTGAAGGTCTTTTCCAAGGAAGGGAGCTCACCTTCATGCTCTAGAAGATGTTGAGCCAGACCGTGTCCTAAGCGGCGGATATCTTTTTCATCGTAGAGTGTAAAATTTGAGGTGTACCCTAATTTAGCGATCTCTTTGCGTAAAATCTGCATGCAGAAGCTGTGAAATGTGCTTAGAGTGACCTTGTTTGCAACTTGATAAGAGACAATTTTAGCAACACGCTGTCGCATTTCTTGAGCAGCCTTGTTGGTAAATGTAAGGCCCAAAATGGCTTCTGGAGGCACTTTTAAATGTTGCAACATATGAGCGATCCGATAAGCGAGAACGCTTGTTTTCCCGCTGCCAGCTCCGGCAAGGATCAAGACACGGCCGTGCACTGTGAGCACAGCTTTACGTTGGCCAGGATTAAGATGGAAAAATTCTTGCTGATTTTCGGAAAAATGATTCATCTTTCGAGGGAGTTGCAAAACTCAGGGTTCGTCGATTTTCGGGATTATTTTGGCCGATTTTCCGTTTTTTTTCAGGGGGTAATATACGCAATGTTGATATTACCCCCTGAAAAAAAACGGAAAATCGGCTCAAAAGAACCCGAAAATCGACAGAACCTGAGTTTTGCAACTCCCTCTCTAAAGTCGATTCAGGATCAAGTCCAACGAGAAAGAAGATGTTGTAAATCTGTTAAAATTTCCTGTTTAGAAAGGTAAGCGCCATTTCTTCTAGGAGACACATTCAATTCTAAATCCTGGGGGAGTGAAAAGTAAAGCTCGCGAAACGCTTCTCTTGTCACTCGTTTAAAGCGATTGCGCAGGTGTGCTTTCCCAAACTTACGAGAGACTGTAATTCCCAGTCTGGCAGAAAATGTCTTTCCTTGGCAGACATCTACAGAAATCTGCTTGCCAAAAAGTCGAGTGGAGTTCTTATGCAAGTATCTGTAATGGGCATGCGACAACAGCCGCGCTGATTTGGGAAATTTTCCTGTCGGACGACTTTGATATTGAGTGACGATGAAATTTTTCATGCAGTCGTGAGTTTTTTACGTCCAGAACGGCGACGTCGATTAATGATAGCGCGGCCATCTTTAGTTTTCATCCGATTGCGAAATCCGCAATTTTTTTGGCGCTTTCTTTTGCTTGGCTGGTAAGTGCGTTTCATGATAAGGCTCCTCGAGTTAACATCAAAACTTCGCCGCAAATATTAGGTCATTATTGAAAATTTCTCAAGAGAATAAAGTGATTGCTAAGAAATCTAAAGATTGCGTATACTGCCCTTTATAAACTTTTAATTTTGACCATTTTAAGGTAGTATGAAAGTCAGAGCTTCGATCAAAGCTGACCCTTCCAAAGGCGACAAAGTTGTCCGCAGGAAAGGTCGTATCTACGTGATCAATAAAATCGACCCTAACCGCAAGCAGAGACAAAAAGGTCCTGCTCGTAAAAAGTAGTGAGAAGAAGGATATGGCAACAAAAGCCTGGATTGCAAAACAAAAAAGACGCGAACGTTTAGTTCAACTCAAATGGAACAAACGTCAAAATCTTAAAAAAGTCGTACTCGATATGAATAAGAGCGAGGAAGAGCGCCATGCAGCTAAAATTCAGCTAAACAAGATGCCGCGCAACTCTTCTCCCGTTCGTCTTCGCAGCCGCTGTCAACTCACTGGGAGATCCCGTGGAGTTTTAAAGAAATTTAAGCTGTCCCGCCTCTGCTTTCGTGAAATGGCAAATAACGGTTTGATTCCCGGCATTGTAAAAGCTAGCTGGTAAGACAAAAAAGATTGCACTCATAAGAATGGTTGTTCTGGGGAGGAAATTGCAAAACTCCAATTGGGGCAAAAAGCACGAATTTTGCCCCAATTGGAGTTTTGCAATTTCCTCTGAGTGTTTCGTTTCGACGGGAATTTCAGAAATATGCCATTCATGAGCGTTAATTCATTTTTTTTTCATTTACGAGCAGTGTAAATTTAGAGTTTGAATTGCTAAGACTGAATAGGTTTAATGACGTCTTGCAGTTGCTGCCAGTTCTCCATCAATTCATTCCATACATAAGTATTTTCACCAATTTTACCTTCAGCCCAAGCCTTACTTAAAGCGTTGAAGCTCATCGGTCCAATTTGAGACTTTTGCTCGTCAAGAAAATACCATAATTTTTCTTCATAGGAAGGGGTGAGAACTGCGAGCTTAGGATTTTTTTGAGGAGGAATGGTTTGAGAATGAGAAGCTTCTTCACGACGCCTCTGGATAGGCAAAAAGAAAAGGACGATAAGGGCAAAAATTCCAAAAACAAGGCCGGCGATAAACCAATTTAAAGGGTTGCGTCCACGCTGTTTCGCTAAATGGCTGCATCCACAGCTCAAAGTCAAACTCAAAAGAATACTGAGAAATATCTGCATAAGATTTCTTGGATTTTGTTTTTATCATAGAGATTTTGAGGGTAAAATACAAGTAGGTTGAATCATTTAATTCTTGAAAAATCAAATGAAACTTATTACTCGACTTTAGCCATTGGCTAAAGTCGAGTATTAGTGGTAGGTCCTTGGCAAAAATGTCTTGCAAGGCTTATGATCAATCCAATAACAATGGCATATGAGGATAGATATGCATAACCCGCTTAAACAAATTGATACGAAGGAATTAGAACTTCCTGAAACAGTCTTTATCCGCGATATTGAGAGCAAGGTATTTCAATCGATTGTTCTTCAAGCATTAAGTCAAATCGATGGAGTAGAGACATTGGAAGGCAATCTTTTCGACAGCCTTTTAGGGGATAGTTTGGATGGGGTTAAAGGGATCCATGTCGATCAAGATCAAAAAACTCATTCTGTAAATGTGCGTATTGAAATCAATATTGCCTATGGAATTTCTATTCCAGATAAAGCGGAAGAAATCCAGAACAAGATTCTTCAGGACATCAGCCAATTAACGAATTTGCATGTGGGAGCTGTGCATGTTATCTTTAAAAATTTGATTTCCCCAAAACAAAAACCGACTCTTGAAGAGTTATTAGAGAAAAAGGGTAATACCATTTGCGAAAAATAAAGAGATATTTGAGCTGCGTGAAAGCTGCCGCGGTCCAAATTCACACTTTTTGACTGGTCGGGGTTTAAATATTCCATTCTATGAAAGCGAGCAACCTTTTCTTTTCAGCAGCGCAGCTATTCTTTGTTGCTGTAATTATTTTTTTAGGCGTTTTATTTATCAGGCTTCACGATGCTCCACATTTACGTTATATTATTGCAAATTTTATTTCTCAGGCATCCGCTGGCTTTTTTCTCATTGGCTATTTGCTCGTAGCCTGCGGCTTGCTTTTGCTATTGAGTTTTTACGCCATGCATCGAGGAATCTACTACAACATCAGTATGGGTCGAAATGAAGTTTTTGTCGATCCTATGGTCATCCAAGGATATGTGAAAGAATATTGTAAAACGATTTTCCCTGATCAGGACCTCCCGGTGGAAATCGGTCTTTGCAAGAACCAAAAGATTGAAATGTTTATTGAGCTCCCTTTTTCTTCTTTAGAAAAACAGCAGCTGTTTTTAGAAAAGGCTGAAAATGAGTTGAGCAAAACTCTGCAAAGACATTTGGGCTATCGGAGAGAGTTTACTCTTTCTATCATCATCAAATAAATCGTATGTGCTCAGGGAGGTTCTCTAATCGCGCTTAATACATTTTATTCTTGATTAGCAACTCTTATCATGCCTTCATCTGACCCAATAGAAAAGTTTTTATTTGGAAAGTAACTGGGTAGATTTTCTAGTAAAAAACTTTTGATTGGGGGCAGCCCCTTATCATTGAAGTTTGTACTGTGATTTCCTTTACCGCAAATAAGGGATAGATTCTCGTGCTTTAGAATCAAACGCAAAGAAAGTATGAAGGCTATTCCTACAGGAAGATAATGTAAGTCAAATGTATTGTTTTTCGTATTAACATTTAGCTTACTTTGTATTTCATCGAAATATTTATTTGCATCATCGATATTTTTTTGAGAAAGTAATAGATCAATGAATGCTCCGTAAACAGGAACGTTAGGCTCGTTTTCTGCTCTCCAAAAATTGAATACTCTCGTTGCTTCCTCAAAGTGGCCACTGTCTCCTGCTGCTTTGATATAAGACGCGCAAATTATATCATTAATTATACGGTTCTCTTCTGCAATATTAAAAGCTCTCGTTGCTTCCTCATCAAAGTGGCCACTGTCTCCTGCTGCTTTGATATAAGACACGCAAATTATATCATTAATTATACCTTTATTATCTGCAATATTAAAAGCTCTCGTTGCTTCATTAAAGTAGCCACTGTCTCCTGCTGCTTTGATATAAGACGCGCAAATTATATCATTAATTATATTTTTATTTTCAGCGTTCTTTTTATTCTCTGCAATATTAAAAGCTCTCGTTGCTTCATTAAAGTAGCCACTGTCTCCTGCTGCTTTGATATAAGACCCGCAAATTACATCATCAATTATACATTTCTTCTCTGCAATATCAAAAGCTCTCGTTGCTTCATTAAAGTTGCCACTATCTCCTGCTGCTTTGATATAAGACCCGCAAATTGCATTATCAATTATACATTTCTTCTCTGCAATATCAAAAGCTTTCTTTGCTTCATTAAAGTGGCCATTGTCTCCAGCTGCTTTGATATAAAATATGCAAATTAAATCATCAATTATATCGTTCTTCATTGCAGTATTCTCTTTCTGTTTTGCAATATTAAAAGCTTTCATTGCTTCATTAAAGTGGCCATTGTCTACTGCTGCTTTGATATAAGACCCGCAAATTACATCATCAATTATACATTTCTTCTCTGCAATATCAAAAGCTCTCGTTGCTTCATTAAAGTTGCCACTATCTCCTGCTGCTTTGATATAAGACCCGCAAATTGCATTATTAATTATACCTTTCTTATCTGCAATATCAAAAGCTTTCTTTGCTTCCTCAAAGTCGCCACTGTCTCCTGCTGCTTTGATAATTTCGCAAATAACGTAATTATCTTTTATGTAATAATCGGATTGTTCAAATAGAGATTTCTTTAACTTGAAATCTCCATCTTTCCTAAGAATGGCATGAAGAATAAATTTATTTAATTTACACCCTTCGTTTTTAACTATATTTAATGCGTAAATAATATTTTCAGACTGTTTAATTCTATTGCAAATATTTCTACTCTCTTCTGCATTAAGAGTTTTATGATTTTTTATTATTGTTTTAATAAGAATAAGATCGGTTTCAATTATAGGAACATTTGTGACAGTTTGTGTTTTTTCAGTCTCGATGGGTTTCGGTGGTATATGAGATGGTTTTTGAGAGGTTTGTGATGGTTGGGGGGATTTTTGAGGAGAGTTTTTAGAGACTACAGCTGCGAATGAGAGGAGAGGTTTTTTATCCTGTGATGGTTGAGATGGTATAGGCATTTGAGGGTTTAATAAGCTCGATGGTACAAATTCTTTAGCATTTGCGGAAAGTGGTGATAATGCTTTAACTTTTTGTACAGGTTGTGAAGAGTTTGATAACCCCGATGGTACAAATTCTTTAGCATTTGCGGAAAATCCTTTATAAAATCCTGTATTATTAGTACTCATAAAATAACCTCTATTAGTTTAAATGAATTATTGTAATTAATAAAAATTATAACCAATCCCATTAAATATTTCAATAGAAACACGTAAAATTTGTTTAGAATAAAAATAATGTGTAGAAGTTGAATTAATTTCTATCCAGAAAGCTGAACTTGACTTACATAAGTTGTTGTAATAAAGGAAATAACTTCAACTTGGATAGTTTTGAGGTTTTAGGATTAATTTCGTTCTTTCGATTATAGATTAAATTTTTTTATATATAATAGATATAATTTTTTTATATATAATAGATATAATTTTTTTTTAAATCTCTGGCCTAGCAAGGCGGCTCATCGAACGAAAAACTGCATGAGGATGCGGATATCTTTTTGCGTTATCCCTTTCACTTGTTTTAATTGTTCTGGGGAGGCTTGTTGGATTTTTTTCGTGCTGCCGAAATGGCGGAGAAGGCGTGCTCGTTTGATAGGGCCGATGCCAGGGATCGTATCTATGACGCTGCCCAAAAGCCGCTTTTGACGTCTTTTTCGATGAAATCCGATCGCTTTGCGATGAGCTTCGTCGCGCAATTTTTGAAGAAGAAAAAGCAGGCTGGAGCGGGGGTTAAGATGAATGGGGTCGTGATGTTCGGGCAGAAAAACTCTTTCAGAGGTCATCCCTTTGTCGTGCCGTCCTTCCTCTTTGGCAAGAGCGATGAGGTCAACAGAGGCGATATCGAGGTCTTTAAAGACTCGAAGCCCGCTATTCAAATGACCTTTACCGCCATCGAGAACGATCAGGTCGGGCAAATCGTTTGCTTGTTTTAAGCGAGTGAGATGGCGTGTCAACACTTCTTGTAGGGCCCCGTAATCGTCGCCTTTTAATGCCATTTTGATTTTAAACAGCCGTGTTCGTTTAGTATCTTTTTCGCCATTTGTAAAAGCGACAACGGAGGCCACGGGATCGGTTCCTGAAATGTTGGAAGTATCAAAACATTCGATGCGTTTAGGGTAGCGATTGAGTTTAAGGGTTTCTTGGAGATCGAGGAGCATTTTTTCTTTAAATTCCCCATGGGCTTTTTCTTGTTGGAAAACAGCTTTGGCATTTTCTTCAGCAATACCGACAAGAGCTCGTTTTTCTCCTTTTTGCGGATAGAGAATGGAGATTTTTTTTTGATGAGATTCAGAGAGAATTTCAGAAATGAGGCTAGCATCTTTTAAAGAAGCAGGGAGAAGGATTTCATCGGGGGAGTTTTCTTGGTGTGGATAATGTTGCAAAATAAAGGAGGAAAGCAGTTCCTCTTCATCTTCTAGAATATGTGAAAAAGAATAATGTTCTGAACCGATGAGCTTGCCCTCGCGGAAGATGAGTTGGACGAGCATCACTTCTTCTCCCTCGCGATACAAGGCGAGCGCATCGCTATTTTTGCCATTGACTTTGACAACAAGCGTCTGCGTTTCAATGACATGTTCAATTTGTCTAATTGTTTGCAGGATTGCTGCCGCGCGCTCATATTCGAGATTTTCGGATGCGTTTTTCATCTCGAGATATAATTCTTTTAAAATCTTTTTATCTTGTCCTTTTAAGAACTTGATCGCTCCATTGACAAAAATATCGTATTCTTCTTTTGAACATTTGCCGACACACGGAGCGATACAGCGTTTGATCTCATAGAGCAAGCAAGGGCGTGTGCGTCGTTTTAATTCTTCATCTGTACATTGCCTTAATGGAAATAGCTGAGTGAGGATTTCATAGGTTTGACGGGCAGCATATGCGCTTGTATAAGGTCCAAAATAGAGACCCTCTTTTTTAGGAGTCCCCTTATAGCGAATGAGGCGGATCATCGGCCAGGGATGGCGATTGTTGATCATCAGGCTGATGAAGGTTTTATCATCTTTTAAAATGGCGTTGAATTTAGGCTGATGTTTTTTGATGAGTGTATTTTCTAAAAGCAGGGCTTCTTTTTCAGAAGGAACAACAATGGTATCGATATGTGCGATTTGGCGAACGAGGAAAGGAATCATCGGACGATGGTCGCCAGTTGTTGAGAAATATTGCTTGATTCTGTTTTTGAGAACATTAGCCTTACCGACATAAATGACTTTATTTTCAGCATCTTTCATCAAATAGACGCCAGGCTTCATCGGGAATTGATCGAGAAATTCACTGTCGAATCGCAAGTTTTTCCTTCCAATGAATCAGCCTGTTCAATGCTTCTACGGGTGTCAAATGGTTGGGATCTAAATGTTTTAATTCAGATATAATGGATTGGATTTCGAAACAATCTGAAACATCTGTTTGTTTCGATTTTGCTTCAAAAAGAGAGAGCTGTTTTTGAACAGAGGGTTTTGTCGAAGGGGGATCACAAGTTCGCCCCCTATTTTTTTCTAATTTTTTTAACATCTCAAGGGCGCGTTTGATCACGACAGGGGGAAGCCCGGCAAGTTTTGCAACATGGATCCCATAGCTTTTGTCTGTTCCGCCTTTGACGATCTTGCGCAAGAAAACAATGCCTTGGTCTGATTCATGGACAGCGATGTTATAATTGATGGCTCCAGGAAGGAGATTCTCCAATTCTGTCAATTCCCAATAATGTGTCGCAAACAATGTCTTTGCGCGCTTTTGCGGCTGGGTGAGCAAGTATTCGGCAACTGACCAGGCGATCGAAACCCCATCATAGGTGCTTGTTCCACGGCCGATTTCGTCTAAAATGACAAGCGAGCGATCGGTTGCATTATGGAGAATGTTAGCTGTTTCCATCATTTCCACCATAAAAGTGGATTGCCCGCGAGATAAATCATCGCTAGCTCCAATTCGGCTAAAGACTTTATCGATGATGCCGATATGTGCATATTTAGCCGGCACAAAGGATCCCATTTGAGTTAAGATTGCAATCAATGCGACTTGACGAATAAAGGTGGATTTCCCTGCCATATTTGGGCCGGTAATGAGGTAGAGTCGATGGTTTTGCTGATCTAAAAAGACGTCGTTTGGAATAAAGGCTTCTGCTCCGATCGCCGCTTCGATCACGGGATGGCGTCCTTGTTCCACATGAAGAATTTCACTGGCATCGACAAGGGGACAGACATAGTTTTGGGTTTTGGCGATTTCTGCAAAAGAGAGGAGACAATCGAGCGTTGCTACAGCAGCAGCAATCGATCGCACTTGAGGAGCAAAAGAAGCTGTTTCTTTTCGCAAAGAATCAAAAAGCTCATATTCCAGCGCTGTAATTTTTTCTTCTGCATGCAGCATTTTATGTTCAAATTCTTTGAGTTCTGGAGTAATGAATCGTTCTGCATTGACAAGGGTTTGCCTTCTTTGGAAGCACTCGGGGATTTTATCGGATTGTCCTCGACTCACCTCGATGTAGTAACCAAAGACTTTCGTATATCCTACTTTGAGGGTTTTGATCTGGGTGTGTTCTTTGAGCTGAACTTGATAGCGGGCAATCCAAGCATGGCTGTCATTTTGCAAGGACTTCAGTTCATCGAGCTCAGGATGAAAACCCGTGCGAAACATTCCACCATCGCTCAAACGCAGCGGCGGTGTGTCGACCAAACTGCTTTGAATTTTATCAACAATGGATGTGACATCGGCTAAATTCTGCTTGGCCAGCACGATCATGGCTTCAGCAAATGGGGTTAAAAGCCGGGCTAGCGGCACAACCTGTTCTAAAGAAAAGCGCAGCCCCGCTAAATCACGAGGAGAAGCATACCCCGTTTCGATGCGCATCATGAGTCTTTCTAAATCGCGAATTTCGCTTAAGTGAGTGCGAATTTCCAAACTCTTTTGCCAAGACTGGAGAAAGGCAGAGACTGCTTCCTGTCGGAGTTTGATTTCATCGATATCTAGAAGAGGATGAGTCAACCATTTTTTTAGAAGACGTCCACCCATTGGAGTCATTGTGCGATCGATGCATTGAAGCAATGTATGTTTTTTTTTGCCGTCATGCAGAGATTCAAACAGTTCAAGATGTTTTTGGGTGGAACGGTCCAGCAACATGTAACGATTTAAATGTTCTGTTGCAATCGATTTGATATGGTCGACAGAGAGATTCAAATCTTCATGGACATAATGCAGGATTGCGCCTGAGGCATTGATCGCAGCAATCATTCCCTTCAATCCAAATCCATCGAGATGATGCACATGAAAATGTTTGGTAAGGACGTCGCAAGCATGACTGTGGTCGAAATGCCAATCTTCTTTAATATTTATCGTAGGCGCGAACTGCTCTTTGATCTCTTCGACAATCGTCTCGTGTCTTTGATTCCATTTTTCTGCGATGAGAATTTCTTTAGGGCGCAGGCGGCATAATTCATCGACAAGATCTTTGCTGCTATCAAATTCCATCGCTTTAAAATCAGCTGTAGTCAAGTCGAGGATGCTTAAACCCTGCGTCTGACCGACTTGGGCGATGCAGGCAAGATAATTGTTGGATTTGTCTGTTAAAAGCATTGAATTGATGACCGTTCCTGGCGTCACGACACGGACGATTTCACGTTTGACGAGTCCTTTTACAGCGCGCGGATCTTCCATCTGTTCAGCAATTGCGACACGGTACCCCTTAGCGACGAGTTTATCGATATAGGTTTCACTGGTGTGAAACGGGACACCGGCCATTGGAATTTCCTGGCGTTTGGTGAGAGTCAGATCGAGCTGTTCAGAAATGACAAGGGCATCTTCGTAAAACGCTTCATAAAAATCGCCCAACCGGAACAAAAGAATCGCACCGGGCGCACTTTTTTTGCAGCTATGCCATTGGGTCATCATTGGAGAAATTTTTTGATCGTTTTCTATTGCCATGATCTGGAATTATCGAAGGAAAGGCGCCTAAAAGCAAGCTTATTTTCCCATGAATTTTCTCCACCAAGTTTTCAATATGGAGTCTTGAGATAAATCAGAAGAGGATTTTTTCCCTTTTTCTCGTAGGGTTTTTTGTTTGAAGAGTGAAGATCGTGCTAGGACGGCTTCATTAAAAGATTTTGAGACAGCCCCATTAGAAGTTGTGGGAACAGAAGTTGCGACATTATTTTTCTGTTCTTCTTCTGAAACGCAAAGGGCTTTTTGAATTTGACTTCGGCAGCTTTGACACCACAACAGCAAAACTTTTAGATCATTATCAAGAGTTCTCAGCTGTTCGATGATTTCTTTAGGACGCTGCTTTTCTTTTTGACTTTGCTGACGGGAAGGAAGGTTAAGAGATTGACTGAGTTCCAACTTGAACTGAAACGTTTTAATTAAAAGAGGGATCATCACTTTTTTGATTTGATCCCGCAACTGATTCAGTGAAGGTTCGTTTAAAGGCCCTGCCTGGACAAAATGGGTCGATTTTTCTTCGAAAGAATGCAAAGAATCTGAGAGCTCTGTCTCGAAGTCACTCATGATTTACCTTTGTATTTGGGTATATTTTTTTCATACTGGACTTTGGCCATTGGAGGGAATTGATTTCACGTCCATTGGGCCAGGCTTTAATTAATTTCTAAATGGTGGGCTTGAGAATGTCACCATTTAGAAATTAATTAAAGCCTGGCCCAATGGACGTGAAAGCGACCCCGAGCAATGGCCAAAGTTCAGTTAAAAACCTGATCATCAAGTCAAAGGGTTATTAGTCTTTTAAAGGCACACTGCTTTTTTTGTAAATAGAATTTTTAATTTAGGTCAGGACACGGCTTGCGTAAATGTTTTGATTTTACCGCGGAGATGGGAACCCGTGGAGAAAAAATTTTTAAATTGCCACTTTGTAACTTTCAGGCATTCGTTAATTTGTAATATAAAGAGGGAGTTGCAAAACTCAGGGTTCGTCGATTTTTGGGATTATTTTGGCCGATTTTCCGTTTTTTTTCAGGGGGTAATATCAACATTGCGTATATTACCCCCTGAAAAAAAACGGAAAATCGGCTCAAAAGAACCCGAAAATCGACAGAACCTGAGTTTTGCAATTCCCTCTAAAGTCGAGTAGGCCGGGAAGTTCAAAGTTCGCTCTGTTGCTTTAATTTGTTTATAATTCCAGAAATTTCGTTAGCCGCCGTTTCGGGATCGATATCTGGATGAACGCATAAGACGTGCTTTGTACATTCATCGAGCAGGTTTTTTAAGGTGCTGCTCTCAATTCTTTCTACTTTCCACCCTTTGTTTTTAAGAAGTTTAACCACGCCTTCTTCTCCTGGGTTTTTCGTGCCCCAAAGGTGCGTGCAGCCAATTGCAATAAATGGTCTTTCTTTGTTTTGTAAACTTAAATGAACTTTTTTTGCCATTTCGGAATTCCTATCCCACAGATACGCTTT
>Ga0206843_10214_pt1 | contig 15894 bp, 7 predicted proteins | sample Alteio_BWOrgCont_21_FD_152869 | JGI IMG/M metagenome (GOLD analysis project Ga0206843, IMG submission 152869) | Enriched cells from forest soil in Barre Woods Harvard Forest LTER site, Petersham, Massachusetts, United States -... | ecosystem: Environmental > Terrestrial > Soil > Temperate forest >...
ATGAAATTTGGCTATTCTATTTAGCATGATTGAACGCATTATCTTTCATCTCGATATGGATGCTTTTTTCGCTTCTGTGGAAATTGTTAAAAATCCAGAACTTAAAGGCAAACCCGTGATTGTGGGAGGAAACCCCGACCGTCGCGGAGTCGTTTCCACATGTTCTTATGAAGCAAGAAAATTTGGAGTTCGGTCAGCCATGCCCCTCATAGAAGCCAAACGGCGCTGTCCACAGGCTATTTTTCTCGAAGGAAATTTCGCGATATATCGAGAATACTCCGATCAGGTAATGACTCTTTTAGAATCAACCTTTCCCATAGTCGAAGTGGTGAGTATCGATGAGGCCTATATGGATGCGACTGATATCGCTAATCAATACAAAGGAGCATTCGAATTGGGACGTTTTATTAGAAAGGCCGTTTTTGATAAAACCCTGTTGACTTGCTCTGTTGGAATTGGATCTAATAAACTCATAGCTAAAATAGCCTCTTCGTTTGCTAAACCCAATGGCTTATTTGAAGTTCCTGCAGGAAAGGAAGCTGAATTTCTTTCTTCTCTTCCTATTGAAAGCATTCCGGGTATTGGTTCTAAAACACAAGCTGTTCTCAATCATCATGGTATCAAAATCATCAAAGATTTGCAAATTTTAGGACTTGAGAGCCTCGTACAAAATTATGGTGCATCGGGTTATTATTTTTATATGGCAGCCATCGGCAAAGATAACCGTCCCGTAGAATCTTCAGAACAGCCGCGAAAGTCGATAGGCGCAGAAACGACGTTCGAAAAAGACCAACATGAGCGGCAAATTTTGGATGCAGCCCTTAAAGAATTGTTTGATAAAGCCTATAAAAGAATGCGCAAGCACCATATGCGGGCCCGAGGAATCAGCGTCAAATTGCGCTTTAGCGATTTTCAAACGATCACACGCGCCTGTACATTAGAAGCCCATAGCAATGATTATGACGTTTTAATGAAAAGTTTAAGGGATTTATTCCATCGCTCTTATGCTGAAGGCACTCCCCTGAGATTAATTGGGATGACCCTAGAAAAATTGACCGATAGCTATTGGCAGCCGACATTTTGGGATTGGCAGAAGGAGAGAGATTTAAAAAATATTTAAAAGTAACAATTACCTAGCTGGCGGCACAGGGATAAGAGCAGCATGAGCTATCAATTGCCAGTTATTATTATTATTTTGCCACACACTAAGGCGGTTGGCTCTTGACCTAATTGGTCTACCATCAATTGTTTCCGAGACCTCTATTTCATATGTCACAACCAAGACTCCAGGACCTTCGGTTACTTTAAAGTTGTATAGGGTATAGTCGCCGATATTCATGGTCTTCGCTAGATTTAAAGTCTGTTCTTTATTATGAATCTCATCGAATGTAGCTGATTGAAAATAGGGGGCAATCTTGTTTTCAAAATCCTTCCATTTATGGTTCTTAATGTGTTCCCAGTACTGTCTTTCAAGAGTTTCGCCTTGGGATACATCAGCAGCTAGTAGCGATATATGCGTGAACAGCATTAAAGCAAATAAAGCAAATTTATACATAAACTTATCTCTCTATTGGGGGGTAAACAAAAATATATATATTTTTATTTATTTTGTCAAAAAAATCACGGAAAACTTTCTAATTTTTGGCAATTAGGGCAGAGGTGAGTCCCTCTTTGTGCTAAAGAAATTTTAATCATTTGATTATGACACCTGGAACAGGGAAGCCCTTCTCGCCGAAATACTTTTAACTGAGTTTGGTTGCCTCCACGTCGACCGCTTACGCTGAAGTAGTTTGCTAATTTAGAACCTAAGCTTGTCCCCATATGAGCAATCCCTTGTTTTAACACATTTGGGATTGCACGATGTAAGGCAACGATTTCGGTATGGCTTAAGGAGTTGGTTTTCCGTGCAGGATGAATTTTTGCTTCCCAGAGAGCTTCATCGACATAGATATTCCCAAGTCCTGCAATATGATGCTGGTTGAGTAAAAAAGATTTAATTTGCTGGGAGCTCTTTCGAATTAATTGTTGCAAAGCTTTTAAAGTAAATACTTTAGATAGAGGTTCTATACCGAGCTCGCTTAGTTTTGTTTCGGGATTTGATAATAGATACCATTTTCCGAATTTACGTTGATCTTCGTAGCATAAATAACGATCATCATCCAAGCGTATTCGTAGCCTTTCATGAGCAGAAGGTTTTTTTTCCTTATTGAAAAAAAATAACTTTCCGGTCATGCGCAAGTGAATAAGCAACGTATCCTTACTTAAGGTGAAAACAATGAACTTACCCCGTCTGCTAATTTTTGCAATCACTTGATTGACAAGCTGTGAACAAAAATCAGCCATGTTAGGAATGGCTATAGTACGCGGCCAAAAAACTTTTACCTCGCAAATTTTCTTGCCGATTAAATCGCTTTCACAAAGCTCTCTAACGATCGTTTCAACTTCAGGCAGTTCAGGCATTTGCATCGCCTTATGTGAACCAGATTATTTAGCGACTATGTTATCTCTTCCATCTCAATCGACGTTCATGCATGGAAACATGTTATGTTATGCCATATTATTAAATATTCCTAAAGAAATATTTAATGATTTTCAATAAGCTAAGATCCTAAATTTACCTAGCAAAAATAATCCTAAAAATTTAAATAAGGAAATTAGTAGTCCTAAAAAACAAAAAGTGCCGGTTCAAAACATTTAGGGGTTTTCACTTATGAAAGGAACAGCTCTATCAAACAAACTTGCAGTACCTAACAATCTTGGAGAACATGCAAGAGAAGCCATTACTGCTTCTGTCAATCCTTTAATTGCGGATGCTTTTGCGCTTTATGTAAAAACAAAAAATTTTCACTGGCATATGTCAGGATCGCATTTTCGCGATTATCATCTTTTGTTTGATGAACAAGGTGATCAAATCTTTGCTATGATTGATGTTTTAGCAGAAAGAGTGCGGAAACTCGGCGGCTTAACGATTCATTCGATTGGCCAAATTAGCCAACTACAAACTATAGAAGATGATAATGAAACTTTTGTTGAACCCAAAGACATGCTTTTCCGCTTATTCGAAGATAACAAAAACCTCACGGACAATATGCGTGCGGCTCATAAAGTTTGCGATGATAACAATGACGTTGCGACAACAAGCATTTTGGAAGTTTTTATCGATGAAACAGAGCGTCGTGCCTGGTTTCTCTTCGAAGCTTTCACCAATTAGAATTAACGATTGAATAAATTCCTTGGCGTTTCTGTGTCTTAACGTTTAATTCCTAATAGAATTTCTGCTTTTCAAAAATTAAACTTGACTTTTTCCAAAAAAAACTATTTAAATCGCTTTCACAAAGCTCTCTAACTATTGTTTTAACTTCAGACCGTTCAGGCATCTGTTTTAGCACAATCAATTTTTCAAAGCTAATGCTATTCTTAAGGCATCTTCAACTTGAAGCATGGTATATAAATCAATTGAAGCGATTTTATCGCTAATTCTTTGATGATCTAACGCTCTAATTTGATCTAATAATACCTTACAATCTCTGTCTTTGAGGATAATTTTTGCTTCAAAAGGATGAACGGTTTTCATTTTACTGGTTATTGGAGCAGCAATAACACGCAATCCTTTTTTGTTCTGAGAATTATTAGAAAGAATTAAGCATGGCCTTGTTTTTTGTGTTTCTGTTCCGATAGTTGGATCCAACTTAACCCAATAAATATCTCCTCTTTTGGGATAATCATGCATGCTTTAATCTCTTTTTTTCATTTCCCTGAATTTCTTAACCAACTCCAGTCTTCGTCATCAATTAAATCACTTACATCGTCCGAAGTGTCCCAGTCTCGCATAGTTTCGATGCGATCTGGATCTTGATTTGCGGCTTCATAAGCAGCATCCAGCGCTTTCTCTTTTTTGCGCTTTTCCTCTTCCAAAGCTTTACGAATAGCAGCGGAAATAAACCGACTCATGCCTCTTTTATCAACATGAGCAAGCAGCGTTGCTTTTAGATCTTCGGGAATGGAAAAGGTTACATTTTGGTGTTTCATACTGATCTCCCCACGTTTGATTATACTCAATTACGTAATTAATGAATACGTAAAAATTAGAGAAAGGGAAATGATAGTTCCATGGCTGTGAAGCCAAACTTAGCTTAATTTATATTGGAAAAGAAATCAATCGTCAAACATTACTTATGCCGTGATAAAGATTTTAATCACACTTCTTTCCATTAGTTGTTGAATTTAATTGGGAAAGAGATAATAGTTTAGTATCGAACAAAAATTGAATTGATCTTTTAACAAAAAAATTCTGGATTTTATTTATGGTGAACAATCTATTAAACATTTTTTCTGATAAACAACCTCTTTTAGAAACAGGTCGTGATAGGGACCAAGAGGACGATTCATCTATACAACATTCTATCACACTCCAGCAAATCCGAGAAAATGCAGAGATATTCAACCAACAACCTCATGATTTTTCTAGTCTGAAGCAATTTGAGCGAGATATTTCAAGTTTGATGGATATTGTCCGTTTACAGCTTATGAAGGGCGATCGAATCCAAACCCCTAACGGTGAAAACAATCATTTAGACTTGAGCTCTCAATTGCTTCAAACGATTGAATTGCTTCAGAAAGTAGCACCCATGAACATCGATCCGGCTCGCCTCGGAGATCGAAATATTCAAAGAATTTTATCAGTATGCCCCATTTCCGCCAAGTTAAAGAGTTGCTACGCTCTTGTCCTTTTTGGAAAGGAGCTTACAATTTTACACAGGGCCTACAAAGAGGATTTCGATCGACCGAATCTCCAGCGGCTCCTTTCATATCAAACCGAGTTGCTTAATCTAGCCGACACATACCGCATCAAGGACTCTTCTGCTCTTTATGGAGAGGAGTTGATGGCAGCAGTAGAACGAGAGTTGCATGTTGTGAATGACTCTCTTGAGGATCTTTTTGGAAAAATCATTCCTGATTTGTCAATTAAGTTGTGTGAGATTTTTTCGTCCCACTCTCATGATTGCGCATCAGATATGGATCGAATATTGGAACAATATCAAAGCTATTTAATTCAGGCTGTTAAGGAGCTTAGTGGTTCTTCTTTAGCGATCATGGATAAATGTGAATCAACACATTACAATATTTTTGTCCGTCATCGAAAAGAGCAGATAGCAGAAACGATTCAGAAACAAATCTGTAGTATCAATCAATTTTCCAACGAGTTAGAGAAGTTTCACATGACTCTAAAACCTCATCTGGCTGATGTCAAGCAACCCTATGAGAGTAAATTGTGCGGTCCTTTAAAAAAATTTGGGCCCATCAAACGGAAAAAACATTTAAAGAGAGATGTTGTCCCCTATGTAGTCCATTCTACTCCATCGAGGTTCCGTTTTGTAAGGTTGCTATTTCTCTCACTCAAAGTGGGTTCGTGGGGATCTCGTGTTCAAGATCCAGATAGCAGCACTTCCTTGCGTCTGCGTGCAAAGGCTGAGTTAGCAGCGGAATCTTTACGGAGTCTTTTATCTCCACTCGCTTTGGAAGGCGCGGCTATTGTCGATGTTCTCCTTATGCGGCATCCTTCTTATATCCAAGATCTTGCTTCTACGGAATTCGCAGAATTGACAAACAAATATCCTGGGATGCAACTGTTTCTGCTTCCTTATCGAGAAGGAAAAAGGACATGCTCTTCTGGCGATGAGCTTGCCGAAGCGCAATTGGCCTATCTGTCTCAACCAGAAATATGGCTTCATCCCTACCTTTCCTTGTCGGAGTGGCTAAAGCTTCACTTTTATGACGAGGAAGAGACTCCCCCCATTGTACCAAGAGACTTATGGAGACCCGCGAATAACATCAGAAGATTTACAGAGATTACTCGCACTCTCGATGTTGCCGGCAATGCTTTAGCAAAAAAGGCTATTAAGGCCTATGAAGATAAAAGAGGTGGGTTGGAGGTGATCGAAAGCTTTCAAAAGGGTGAGGCGAAAAGAGTAGAGCTGATGAGGGACATGCATGGAGTCGCCTGGCAGGTGGAAGCTATGACAGCGCTGTTAAATTATCTTCCTGAAGAGATGAAAGAGTTGTTATCCATTAAATCCCTAGCAGACAAAATGGACGAACTATTCATAGAATGCAATACCTTGGCTTTTCAACTTGCCGTTGTCCCAAAAACTATTGACGAGCTCCAGCAATGGACGAAAGGAGTAGAGACATTAGCAGGTCATGTGAAAGATCTACAACCAATCGTCAGAGTCGCTTTTGAACAAGCTGTTCAGGAAATAGGAGAATATGAATCTTTAAGAGAATTTGTAGAGGATCTTCCGACAGGGTGTGTCAGTGACAAATTCCTTTTACATATGACAGGGGACAGTTTTGGAAAAAGTGCAAACCTAGGGGAATACAGATTGGATGACATTAATTCCTTACTCCTTCGTTTCGTCAGTAAGCGACTGCATCAAACACATCCTTCACGTTCAAAGCCTCTGCTAGCGATACAATCACTCTCTCAAGGATGGCAATGGACTGTTCCTTTAAGGCTTACCAAAGATCACTTAGAGAGAATTGTTAATAAACTGGTTCAGTGTCAAAAACTGAATACCGCGTTGTTTTCAGCTCAAAATGTGAATCAACAGGAGGAACCCTCTGGTTGGTTTGGATCCTCAAATAAAAAAAGTCCCATTGAAGTCTTAAAAGAAACGTTCTCTTGCGAATTAAAAAAATTGCATTCCGGAGAATCTTTTTCTTTTCCTCTCTCCTGTATCTCTGCGGATGGACAAGAAACAATATGTGAGTTGATCTTACAGCCAAATGGTCAGCTCACTGTGTGTACTTACAATGGCGGTTCCGCTGATACAAAGGAAAGAGAGTATTATGGGTTTCAGGCTGTTGGAATCAAATCAAAAGTTTTGACTCGAGTGACTCGAGTGAATGTTCCGATAGAGCAATTTCTTGGTCCTGTTGTATTGCAAGCACTATATGACTTGACTGCCAAAAATCACCCGAGTGAATTTTGGACTGGTAGGGAGTGGCATGAAGGAGTCCTTCCTCTTTTAGGTGAGCCAGCCCCTTCTACAGACATTGAGGAAGATGAATTGAAAACAGGTAGGCGCTCTGAAACCGGCGCCATGCATACCATGCTTCAGATGATATCTAAAGAATTCAAAGATCGTTCCGTTTATAAGCGATGGCGATGGGAATTACGTTTAAAGGCCATTGTAGAACATTTTTCTCAGTATCAGCACCGTTATCGAAATGAAGAGATACCGCGTCGCCTTATCTCGCTGTGCATTGAAAAGGTTGCGAGAGAGACAGATAAATCCCATCAAGCCGGGCTAATCAATACACTCGAGTATTCTTATACTAAGCAATGGTTGGAGAAGATCAGCGCACACCTCAAGACCATTGAAAACGAGTTGATTAGAGAACGTGAGAGTCAGGCTCCTCGTTTAGACTTATCCCCCATTGCACAAACCAACAGAATCGATTTTACCGTGTCGGTTGATATCAAGTCAGTCCAAACGTCTGCCCCACCCGCGCTATTATGCAAGCGTCACCTGCCATTAGGATGGCAGCCAAATCAGGAAACGCTTTTTAAGACACTCCGTTCCCTCATCAAACAGATGGGAGTCTCTATTGGGAATAAAGAATATTATCGCGTTCAAGAATCAATGGTGGATTCTCTGCTTGCTTTACCTTTCAAGTGGGATTTTTGGGATAGACTTTCCTCTGATGAAGCTATTGAGCTGGTCCAACTGTTTAATGAGATGAGCACACATTTTTTGAGTAGTTTTTTTGGCATTGCCAAACTAGATTCGAAACACGGGAATAAGGTCACTCCGGCTCAACTGTTGGCAGCCATTAAAGCGCTATCTCTAAGTCACAAGGTTATGAAAAATATTTCGGGTAATCTTGGATTGGATCAAGCAGATCTCTATTCACCGGAAATTGAGCAGTTTTGTGAAAAGCAAGCCATTTACATCCATACGTTCAATCCCTTATATGATGAGCAAATGGAGGAACTTGCATCCTATTGGAATGCACAAAAAGGCGTGCAAGAAAGAAGAAGGTCTGAAAAGGGGAAGAGGACAATCTTTTTTCAGGCCCTGGGACCTAAAAGTAGCTGGGAGGGTGACCGTTTTATTTCAGAAAGAAAGGATGCTTTATGGATTGAACGATGCCTTAAAGAAAGATCAGATGTCCGAGATGCGTTTCTTCTGAATTTTCCCGATTTTGCTTCGCTTTCTCCCTTTCAACAGATTTGCCTTGCCTATAGTCATCGGTGTGAAATCAATGGAAATGTAAGGGAAGGGGGCATTTTTCTGCTACCGAGTTACTTTTTTAACCTCTACCATCTCACCTTAGTCGCTCATTTCTTAACAGATTATCCGATAGATGCAAAATTTAAATTTAAGGAACCTGCGGAGTTGACAATTGTCACTTCTTTGAGAGGAACTCATGAAGCCAAAATCAATGTTTCTGTCAGAGGAAGCAATCTAGAAGACATACTCACCTCAGGTTTGCATTGTCCAGAGACTAGCGAGCACTTAAAGCGGACTGCTGTTCCGATTCCAGAAGAAGTCGCCATTTTTTATATTGAAAACGGGCCACTCCGTTCTTTGGGAATCCCAGCCCATTTAGCCGGTGGTTGTGTAATGGGAAACGAGGAAATCCGTTGCCGCAGGGCTCCAAATGAGAAAATACCTCCTGTGGTTAAATCGTTACCGCTTGAAATCGCAATGGAATTATGCGCAGTTTCTGCTCATGCAGCTTTTCAGATTCCCTGCATGGCCGCCTTTTTTCGCGACCATGCCGATTTACTTGAACAAAAAGCTTACAGAATTCTTTTTGAGAAACTTCTTTTTGAGCCTGGCTTATTGTTAAATGCCTTGAGAAATTCTCCTATTGAAACGGCACGCTTAGGAGATACACTTAGAAAACTGATTCTTGGACATATCGAACTGAGTATCACCAAGGGAGAACTTGATGCCGCTCTTTGGGGGATGACGATCGATCGACTTTTAGTTCGCTACCTGAGCTATGCTTTACGCCTTTATCCCTCTCATTTCCCCGACAAATATACCTTAATATCCGTTGACCATCACGCCATTGTCAACGACTTATTAACTCAGTTTTCGCCTAAACAGATCGAATATCCCATTCTTAATTTTCACAGAGTATTGAGCTATGGCAACCAAATGTCTTTTACTCTTCAAGAGATCGAAGCCATTTTAGGTTCATACCTTTGCTGTCAGGTTTATAGTCCACAGGAAATAAAAAACAACCCTTCTCTCGAAGAAGATGCTCGGCAGATAGTGGAAAGGGCGCTGCTTTCCCTCCCTCAAAACTTGAGTGATACGCAGATGAACGACCTCTTAAACAGAATCTTAGCTTATGTTGACACATCAGTTTTAGATCGAAAATGGGACATTTCTCGTTTTCCCCTTTGTCTCTCTCATGATGGGATAGCATGTCAGTTGGAGGAGGGATTAATGTTCCAGAAGGGGGAGAAAATATGTAAGCTCCCACATGACATCGTTGAGAGTGTTGAATTTGAGGCGGTTTTTGGTAAGCGTCAGACAGTCAATGCGTCAGGACTGGAATGGGGACTCTTTTCCGTCGTCGATAAGGAGAGATGGTATTGCATTAGGGGAGGGGCTGTGTTAGGTACCGCACGGCCAACTATACAGAGAGAAATCAATCAAGAGTGGTATCAACGGCTGACTGAGGAAGAGCTTACTGCAAAAGGAGGAAATCTGCCTGTTTCCTTTCTTCATCGCTCTATTTGGTATTCCTCCTCTTCTGGTCACTTTTATGTTGGAGAAAGGGAAACAGATCGACTTCTCTATGAAGGAATTCGTCAAGATAGAGGTTGGGAAATTTATCAGCTTAATGAGAAGGAAGAGCGAACAAAGCTTGTTCTCATTCCCCTTCATCTTAATCAGACCCCTTTTGCCTTTTTTGAAAACCTCGTTCCGTTAAATGAAATATTCATGTGGAACGAGGTAGAAAGCAATACGATCAAGCAAATTGGATTTCCTACCATTGGACCAAGGCCGGGATTAACGTTCGAAGTGCGGATGCAAGAGGGAAGGATGCGAGCCTATTGTACCACTATTAAGGGGTATTTCATTGCAGAAAAGCAATTCCTTCCTTCACTGGGCACTTACCGTCATTTTCTTTTGCTCGAAAATCGAAAGGGCGAACAGCTGGTTCTTTTACCTATGCAGCAACTCATCAATTCAAAATCGACGACAAGTAGTCTGCAGATAGGTGAAACGGAACGGAGTGATGTGAAACTCTTTGGCCAGCTTTACCACCGTTTTTCAACATGTGTTGTCGACACCAAGACAGGCGAATTGATTCCTCCCTCAGGACTAGAGCGTTTTCACCTGGCAATGATCTATTTGTTTATTCAGGATTACCCTCGAACTAAGTGCTACTTGCGCGCGGAAGGACATCTATTAAGAGAACAGACAAGCCAGGTCATCCCTCTTTCTAATGAAGAGCGGTTTCTATTGGAGTCGATTGCTTTACAAAAAGAAAATAAACACCTCGATCATCCTCAGGCTTTAGCCCTTGCTTGTTATGCTAGCTATTTGTTAATGAGAGATAGCAAAATGCAAGGCTTGCCAAATGTCGGGTCTGAGGAGTACCTCCAGGATCAAATGAGCAGATACTTGAACCAATTGAATAACGTTGGTCTTTATGCTCTGCATGCCGAGGAAGAACTTTTTTTACTCACTTTAGTCGTGAAGTATGCAAAGGCTGCAGATGCAACAGTCGCGACGCGTATCTATCAAATTGCCCCTCAATATCATGAAAGGATTATCATACCTCCTAGTGATACTGTGGATGTGTTTTCTTTGCCGGCAAAACCACACACTGTAGAAAGAGACTTCGTTTTTGATAGAACTGTGAATAATGCATGGAATGGAAGTCCACTCCTTCGCCCATATCGTGTCTGTGATGATTTTGTTGAATACTATCGTATTATGCGAAATGGGGTGCAATGGGCAAGTGTGACAGAGATTACGGAGTTTATGGGCTTCACTCGGCCTGCTGGAGTTAGCAACCAGCAGTTAATTCGGGAATGTGCTACGGCTCTTCAGGTCATGCATCGGCTTGCGCTTACTCGTTACGAAGAATCCAAAATTGCCTTCTTGGAAGCAGTACTTCATAACCCGGATCTATTTCCCTCTTACAAAGATTTTACGAATATCATGAGTAATGATACACCGAATGATCGAGTAACAAAGGATAAATTAATTAACATCGCTCAAGAAATACTGAAAAGTATCCAGAAAGAGCCCTCAGCGAATCATCCCTCCCCCTCAATTTTAGTAAAAAGAACTCCACTCCCTGGAAAAAAGGTGAAAGATAATGACATTTCCCCTTCTCCTCGTCTAACACATTCGGCTCCAAGTCAGATTTTTAACCTTTCTCTTATGGACGAAGTTAATGAAATTTCCTCCAAGCTGCTTAACTCGACGTATCAGCACGCGAAAGAACTGATGGAGAGTGAGGAGTTGCAAAAACTCTTCAGTTCTCATTCAGAAGATTTGGAAATGAAAAAGGTGAGCGAGGCTATCAAGAAATATTCAAATTCCCATCGCACTTTGCTCCGCTATACGTTGAGTGACTTCAATGCGTTCAAGGGTTCATATCTCAACTTAAAATATTTACAGCTTCCAAAACTGTGTGCTCAGTTGGCAGATGAAACGATAACACTCTTACAGCTGGTCAATCGTCCTTATCACTCTCCATTGGATCAACTCAAGAACTCTATGTCGAGGATTGGTATGGGACACTGTTCCCTGACACTAGATGAAATTATTGTTCTCTATCTCCACCAGAATCCGGAGAAATTCCGAGAGCTGCGCTCTGACTTTACCGATGGCGAGATGCAGCAAATTGTGGATCAGATTCAAAAATTTCTTCTTCTTGCGACTTATATCAAACAGATTGAGGAGCTCTGTGCGTTGATCGATGCGCTGATCATGGCACATGAAAGGGGGGAGCCACTTGAGGAGAGAATTCAAGCGGTTGGTGAGCAGGTCCATCGACAAAGAGCCTATTCAGTTCATCAGCATCCCGAATATTTAGTGTTTGAATATTATTCTGAGTTGTTGCTCCATCCTACCCAGGTTGAGATGTTGAACACTTTATCTTTGGAAAAAGGGACGATTCACGATCGCCACAAACTCGGCACGGTGATCGAACTCATCATGGGTTCTGGCAAAACGACTGTGATTTTTCCTTTGTTAGCACATCTCCTAGCCAATGGAGAGAATCTTGTTGTCTGTGTTGTGCCCGAGAAACTTTTTCGTTTCATTTCTCGAGATTTTGCTAAACGATTGGGAAAATCGTTTGATCAAATCGTCCAAGTCTTCGCTTTTTCTCGCGAGAGTAAATTTGACAGAGGTTCACTTACAGGTTTTTACAAAGAATTACAAAAGATGATTGAGCAGAAGAAAATTCTCTTTCTCACGAGTGAAAGTCTCTATTCCTTTTACCTCAGTTACCATGAGCTGCTCTGGAAGTTGCATGAAACAAATGAAGAAGAAGACTCGAGCGAAGTGTTGTCATGCTTGGAAGTGTATCGTGAAATTTTTCGTCTCCTTTCCACAAATGGCGAACTGATACTCGATGAGGCAGATTTCTTGCTCCGTGCCATGAAGGAATTCTTGTATGCCGTAGGTCAACCAACTCCCATACAACCTATTGTGTATTCAGTGGTCTGTCATTTTTATGACCTAGTCTTGCGCGATCCCCGCTTTCGCCCTCTCTTTTCTTATAGTTTTTCGCCTCAACCCAAAGCTTCAGTTTTCGAAGAAGGTTGCTATGAAAAGAAGATGCGAGAACCTTTGATCGAGGCGTTAATAGACTCTCTTGGTACTTTACCTCATCCTGAGATTCAAGAGTATGGAAAGAAACTCAAACCGGAGGAAAGATCCCTCGTCAAGGATTTTCTCAATAATGGAGAAAGAGGGCAGCATTACATCGACGCTTTGAAAGATCCCCTTGTGCAGGACGCCCTCACCATTATGCGCGAAGAAGTTCAGACAGTCTTTCCTCTGACAGCAAATAGCAATGTTTTGGAACATTACGGTCCCTTGCCGGAGCCTTCTCAACACTCTGAAAATGTCAGGCATTTAGCTGTTCCCTATCTAGGAAGCAATAACCCACAATTGAAGTCTCAATTTCGACACGTCTTAGAGCTTATCAACAAAACCATTCAGATGGTTGAGGCATTCGGCCTTCCTCGAGAGGTGGTACTCAAAGAGCTGAATGCAATACGTACTTCAGCAGCGGAGGAGATGAGATGCTCACCGGAAAAACGTTTAGTTGAAACACAAGCCTATAAACAATTCCTGAATTTAATAGGACCGGAGAATGCGAACACCTTCATTTTTGCTGCATCTGAACGGCATCTTGATTATATTGTGACACAAGTGAATGCCAACCCAACCGTCCGAACTCAAATTCTTCAAAAACAAATTTTGAAATTGATTCAGAACTATGATGTGGTGCTTAGAGCCAATCCGCAAATTTTTGGCTTTTTGTTTAAACGTGTCCAAGGAGGTACAGGTACTGCTTGGAATGCGGCAACTTTTCCTGAAAATTTACAGACAGAGGCGAATGACCTTAGCATGGGTAAAACCCTCACGATTTTGTGGCAGAATAGCCCTCGCTACATCATCCCCATGCCAAAATTGCCAATAAAGGCAAACGTGGCCGAAAGGATCAATAGTATTTACGTGCATCCCGAAGAGGGAACAAGTATTATTGATATGGCAGCAGAATTGCGAGGGATCTCCAATCATGATGTTGCTAGAGCAATGTTGGCGCATCCTGTGCTAGCACAACAACAGCCTCCAATAACCGTCGTGGGTTATTATGATGACACCAACGAGAAGATGGCGATCGTGAAAGATCAACCCGATCCCATCCCCTTCGATTTGCTCTACGAATCGCTAAGGATACCACAAGAGGAGTTGTTAGTATTTCGTCGTCAGATCGCTTTTTTTTGGGATCAGCAACGTTGTACAGGGGCTGATGTCCGGATGCATCCAGAGGCCAAAGCGCGAGTGACGGTGGGTCGCCATAACACATTGAGAGACCTTTTACAGTCAGTATGGCGCTTACGAGAAATCGATAAACAGCAACGCGTGACATTTTTTATTAGTCATAAAGAGAGGGCCTATATCGCTCAAGAGTTAGCCACATTTTTAAGATGTGACGAGGAAAAACAAATCACACTTGACAACATGATGCTCTATCTGACTTTTCAACAGGGAAGAATATTGGGTGAAGAGACCTTACGGAGTTACGATCATAAGCTACAGGCTGTTCTTCAAGGTGAATTTCATCACCTCCTGCTCGATAATACCCTTGATCACTCAAACCTAAAAGAGATTGTTGATGCTTTTCCCTCCCTCATCGTCCAAAAAACAAGCGATCGCCCTTATGCACAATTCGGAAAGTTCAAAAAAGAACAGCGTGGGGATCAAGCTGTGCAGGAACTCATGATCCGGTGGCGGGAGGGGCCCGAAATGGATACATTTATGATGTTTGCCGATCGGGTGAACGTGAACCGAATGGATAAAGAATTAAACGCTCTTGCAGACAAACATGTCACCTTAGTTCCTAAAAAAATTAAAGGTTGGAGTGAGGGTCTGCGTACAGAAGTACAAGTTCAGCAACAAACAGAAACCCAAACCCAGCAACAAACAGAAACCCAAACCCAGCAACAAACAGAAACCCAAGCCAAGCAACAAACAGAAATCCAAACGCAAACGCAAAGTTTCATGAGTCTTTCAGACTACAATAAGCGGCCGTTACCCCATATTGAGTGGAACTTAGCCAAAGGCTGGTTTATCGATTATTGGATTCCTTGTTCAATTGCAGCGGCTGTCAATGAGGGAGCGAGTCAAGATTTTTCAAACTTTGCCCATTACATGAACAAATTTAGAGACAAGGATCGAGCGACTTGTAAAAGGATTGAAAATCTCTTTTATGGAGGACAATTGCGGACGTGGAAGCCGGTTAAGCCAATTTTTCGCGTTGTGGATCTTCTATCGGAATTCCCCGTTTCAAAAAAGAAAAAAAATCATCGTGATGAGCATGTACAATTATATAAGCAGATGTATCCTGATGGCACTGATGACATGATGAACCAGATGATTGAAACCTATTATCCCTCCAAAGAAAAGATAAAGGAGACCCCTCAAGATTATCAAAGTTTTGCCAAGATTTTCGATCCACATTTGCTTTGCTCAGGAAATCTTACCCCAATCTATGCCTATAACCTCCCTTATAATGTCAATTTTGAAGCACCTAACCCTTATCTACCCTTTTACCCTTCTCAGAAATCTTCATCAAATGTATTAATCATCCAACATCTTACAGGCGTTATAGAGCTCATGATGTTAGCCTCAGATGATGTGCCTCAGTTTCAAGATTGGCTGCTTGAGGATGTGCAGCAAGCTGGTCGTATGCCAGAAAAGAAAAAAGAGGTGCGTTTAGCGCTCTGCAACCTCACGATGGGAATCTGGCAACAAGGGAAAGAACGTATTGATGAAGAGGAGTTACAGAACAACTCGTCATTTCAGATGCTTAAAGTGCAGGCTAAATTTTTTAATGGTCATGTGAATTATAGTACTGAAGAATTGAAATGCTTAAGATTGTGGATGGAACAATATGGAGCAAACGACCTCTATCGATTTATGAAAGAAGTGATTCTAAAGTATAAGGACTACAATAGTATGCGGTTCCCTCGTAGCAATCTAGCCAAACTTTTCCACGAGCTTGGAATTCCTCTCAAATAGCAGTGAGTTTAAACAAAAGGTCAAAAAATTCCATAGGATTTTTAGTAAATCCAATCTTGGTAACTTTGTTGGGGTTTGAAACAGTTTG
>Ga0206843_10216_pt1 | contig 15804 bp, 12 predicted proteins | sample Alteio_BWOrgCont_21_FD_152869 | JGI IMG/M metagenome (GOLD analysis project Ga0206843, IMG submission 152869) | Enriched cells from forest soil in Barre Woods Harvard Forest LTER site, Petersham, Massachusetts, United States -... | ecosystem: Environmental > Terrestrial > Soil > Temperate forest >...
AGCTCGCCAACGCGCTCACGAGAAGATGTTTAATCAGCCGGAAGAGCTGGCTAACGATAATGTCATCGACATTACGCAACCAGTCGTCAAAATCGGGAAAGTGGGTGTGGAATTCTAGCAATCAATGGCGGTATACTTTTTCTCAGGTTCGATGGATTCGAATCATCTGGGCATAGCTCACAGATGTTGGTAGTTCGTGATGACAGACAAAAATCTTCCACAAATAGCTGAAGGATACGAGCAACTGCTCGTTAAGTTGAAAGAGCGAATTCGTCAGGCTCAGGTTCAGGCGGCATTGGCTGTCAACGAGGGGCTAACTACTTTGTACTGGGAAATTGGTGGCTTGATTCTGACTCAGGAGTCGCAGAAGGGCTGGGGTGCCAAGGTAGTGGAAAAGCTTGCCAACGACCTCAAATTGGCTTTCCCAGAGATGAAAGGGTTTTCAGCTCGAAATCTACGTTATATGAAGGCCTTCGCGGCTGCATATCCTGATCGAACCATGGTACAGGCGATGCCTTCAAAAATTACTTGGTATCACAATTGCACGTTAATTGATCGTGTCAAAGATAGCGAGGAGCGCATATGGTATACGGTCCAGACCATCGAAAACGGCTGGACTCGTGATGTTATGGTACATCAGATTGAGAGTGAGCTATATCACAGAAAAGGTAAAGCAATTACCAATTTTCAGGCGACACTCCCCGCTCCGCATTCTGAGTTGGCTCAGCAGGTTTTAAAAGATCCATATAATTTTGATTTCTTGTCATTGGGAGCTGAAGCTCTTGAGCGGGATCTGGAGCGAGGACTGTTGGATAGGTTGCGCAAATTCTTGCTTGAGATGGGTAAGGGATTTGCATTCGTTGGCAGTCAGTATCACCTTGAGGTTGGAGGCGAAGACTTCTTTCTAGACCTGCTGTTTTATCACTTAAAATTGCGCTGCTTTATTGTCGTAGATCTTAAGATCACAGATTTCAAGCCAGAGTATGTCGGCAAGATGGGATTCTATTTGGCAGCTGTGGACGAGACATTAAGACACCCAGCGGATGGTGCCACCATCGGATTGATCCTGTGCAAAACGAAGAATAAGCTTGTCGCAGAATACACTTTACGAAGCAGTCAGAACCCGATCGGCGTGTCTGAATATCGGTTGGCACGGCAACTTCCAAAAGATATCGGACAAAGTCTACCGACCATTGAGACACTCCAAAAGGAGTTGGGCGATTCACCAGTTTTTTTAGACGTTAGCTATATTGATTTTCCAGTCGCTGACGGGGCACAAGCAGATTCGCACAAAGAAAATGCTGATTGAGTTGGATCGAGTTTATGATTAAAGACAGGCAGCTGTCGCTTCTATGGCTGGATTGTCAACAATTTTGCAGGCCGGCCTGCAAAATTGCGATATCATGTGCGTCGGGCATGTTCAACAACTGGAGGTGAGAGTCCTCACACAATCTGATGACGATGAAGTGTAGCGAAACACAAGGACGCAGCCGTGAGGCGAGGTCTGAAGGAAGTGCGTAGCAAATCCGCGAGCTGACGAACAGAAATCGGATATCAAGGCAATAGCATCCGGACGAGCAAGCATGTGATTGCGAAGTCCACGGTCATCAAGGGATGCAGTTGTAGATCCGGCGGTTGTGCGGAGAAAGTGGTTGAAATTACCCCGGGAGGTTGTGCCGTGTGTCTTGTAAACAAGACTGAGGAAGCCGAAAGGCAACCAGACCGCAAGGCAGAACTCAGCAGAGGGCGTATGAGTTAATTACACCGAGCAAGAACCGAAACAGGTAAGCAGCCGGAGGTCTGTCTTCATTCCTTTCGGTTAATCTCATCCTATCAACTCCCAAATCCCTGGGATTTGTCAGGTCATTATCAAGCGACAGGCTATCTTTTTTGGATAATGCTTCGGGTTTTTCTTTGCTTGTTTTTTCATTTTTGCGATCCCCGTCTCCAATTCCACCAGCGGAACGCGACCCGCTAGCAGTGGGAGAAGAAATACCGCTATTCAGCCAATTAGCCTCGACAATTAAAACGGCTGGTGAGTCAGACTTGAGACGTTTGAGTCCTTCTTCAAGCTTATTATTATTACGGAATGATTCTAACGAGTATGTTTTATATTCATCTCCTGTTAGTAAAGTCAATACGCCATCAGGCATGCCTCCACCGTCAAGATATTCATGCGGCGAAGGATTATCTTTTGGATCAATAATTGGATCAGCGGTGGTACCAATAACTTTCGACCATTGTTCTGGGAATTTTCGAGCAAATTCTCCCATAAGTTTTTCAGCCGCATTTACCGAAAATGAATCACCACGACTACCGGCATATATTGCTAATTCTGCACGCGTCGGCGGTGATGCAGATATTGTTGTTGGCAGATTTTGACCATTGTCTTTTAACGACGTTCGCATACTCAGGTTTCCGGCATCATCTTGACCAAATATTCTTTTGATAGCGTCAGGGTTTCGATACATGGTCGAAGAAAGAGAACTTAATGCGTAGCAATCACCAATTTGACTTTGCAAAACTTGAAAGGTATTTGCTTGGTCGCCTGTAAAAATTTCTCTACCGGTAATTTGATCTAACCGCTTGCGGGATGTCTCAGCAGTGCTTTCAGCTCCATGCGCAAGGTTAGTCTCTTGTGGCGAAAGTTTCATATGAGCATAGTCAGCGACCTGTGTTTTGATCGAGGCTGTATCTATGTAGTCAGAACCCTTAGCAATGATTGTAAAATCGGCCAGCATTGCCCGCACTGCTTCTTTTGTTGGACCATCCTGTAAGTCCCCCATAGTTTCACTCAATTCAGCTTTATTTATTTTGCCATCATTTACGCTTCTACCATTATTGCCATCAAGAAAACGAACAATCTGAGCGTCTCCGGCAAATCTTTCCATGGCAATTAAGGTAGAAATTTTCTTGAACTTATCTATATCTTGTGCCGTAATAGCCTGCTCTCCATCTGCACTAAGTCCTTTAAATTCTTTATAGTGGTTATGCAAGACTGCTAAACCAACAGCGCGATCGTCGTGAATACCTTTGCCTTCACGGTCGGTATAATTCATCCTGAATGCCGGTGTTTATCTCTGCTATGCTTAAACCATTTCTATCTTTATCTAAAGTGCGATAAAGATTAGCTACATCCCGTAGAGGTTTTGTAGATCTATCAATACTTTCAATACTACTTTTAACATCGGTTGGTATTGGCTTTTGTTCTTTTGATGAATTTTTTTCTACCGGTTTATTTGTAGTAAATTTGTCTGCTTGGTCGTTGCCCGCTATATTTACTTCGTTCTTATCAATAGAAATATCTGATTTTAATAAACTAGTTGGAATCTCAATGCCCATTGTAGATAGGTCAAGGGGTTTCAATGATTCATCTGTCATTTTTCCCGATGGAAAGGAATCCTCTTTCACTTCTTCGTAATGGTAGCGATCCATTGAAGTAGCTGCAGCAATATTTCCAATTCCGCCGGGAGAATCATAAACTATTCGATAATCGCCTTTTTTATAATGGGGAGATGTTTTTTCAGATTCTGCTGGCTTCTTTCGATCTGATGGCGAGCTATCTTTTATAGATAATCCATCCATTGGCTTTTCTTCGGATCTTGAATTATTTCCTGCTGGCTTGCCTGTAACAGATTTGCCGGCTTGCCCCGTTCCTACAATTTCAAGTGATCCACAAAGTTTATTTGTTTGTTCAGTTGATAACACGCCAGTATTGGCTTTATTGAAAATAGTTTGAGTCGTTTTATCACTTACTACTGCGCCTTCTGCAACATGCTCGTCGGGCATTAGAATGGCCTTTTCGGTCCTATCACCTTGTTGTGGCTGTTGCTCAATTGCCATATTCTTTACTGCCTAAGTAGTGTCACCAAGCACGTGATTAATGACAGCATCATTTTCATCTCTGCTTATGTGCAAAATTGCCTTGTGCATACTTATTCAACGTAATTCAGAGCATCCAAGTTCATAAAATTTCCCGAGGGAGAAAAGAATCCATCGCGCTCAATACGCTCGCGATCACGGTTGCCCAGAGGCAAACGAAAGATACCATCGGCACCACCTTTATTTGGACCAGCAAAGGCTGGGTGTCCACCTTCGGTATCTTTGAGTACTATTTCTTGCTTTTCTGGATCATAGCCGATAATGGCGTATCTGTGCGAATTATAATCAAATTTTATGCCATGGCCAAGCTGGCTAACAGAAATAGGATTACCATCGCTGAGCGATTTCAGAATGGTCTTTTCCACAAGTTCTTTATTTGTTGACTCTAAAGATATCTGTTTGGCAGCTTTGCCGCTTAATAACTGCATACCCTCTAAAGTTTTGGAACTGTCTTTAAGTACTTCTTGCACAGGCATTTTATTGTTATCTCCACCAGATTTATATTGAGCATAAGCTTTTTCCAAAATCGATGGCCACATACCAAACATTGTTTGCTTCGCATATTCTATCTTCTGTGCATCCGTTGGTTCTACAACAGTAATGGGATTATTTTTTTGTCCTGGAAAGGTTACCGTGTAAGTATGGACACCATTTGATTGGATGCCATTGTCTTGCAGCATATCCTTAATTTGCAGCTTACCCTTATCTGTTGCAGCCATGGACGCTAGATCGGACATAAAGCCACAGTCGTCAATTTTTCCTAAGAACACCGCGCTAGGATTAATACTGTCCAGCGGATTTGACATTCTATCAGAAAATAAAGTGTTGGTACCATTATGAAGTGCAGTAAAAGACTCAGAAACTGTAATGCTTAGATTAGACCTAGATGGAATCTTGTCTTGATAAACTTTAAGATCATCTTTTGTTATCCCATCATTTTCAGGACCCAATTCATCATTAGATGCTGCCTGCAAATCATTCAGCTCGGAGAATAACAATTTAGCTGATTTAGCTAAAAACGGATTTTCATTGGGTTTTTCGTTCGACATTGCTGTCTTAAGCTCTGCAGGCGATAAAAAGCCATTCTTATCAGAGTCAATATCATCGAACGATAGGGCTCCTGCATCTACAGTAGATTTAATCCTGGCTAACGCATTTATATCTGCAAGGGTAATGCCATCATTCTCAGGACCCCATTCATCATTGTTGCAATTTTGAATACCTTCTCTAAATTGTCTCATTACATAAACAGCTTGTGCTTCTCTTCCTTTAAAATTAGGATTGAGCATAGCTTTATCAAGTTCTGCCTGACTTGCGTAACCGTTATTGTCTAGATCGACTTTAGGAAAAATCTTCTTCATTTCAGGAAGCAAGTCATCGAACTCACTAACCGGTGATCGATCACTGTCTGATTGCAGAGCTGCTGATTCCAAAGCAGCTTCTGTCCTGCCTTGCCCATCAAGCATCGCCATCAGGTTATTTTCAGACGGGAAATTATTTGTTGGATCTCCAGCGCTGTCGACCTTATCTCCAGACGTAGCAGGGCCATGCGAGCCAGAGCTAAGATCTTTTGCCTCATGCAAAAATCGGGACTGTGCTTCAGCAGCACCAGGCGTATCAGCCCTCGTATCATTGCTCAGCTCAATGTCATCTGCCATCATTGATCTCCCAATAATAAAGCGATAGCAGCGCTAGAATATAGATTTTTTGTGAGATTTTTGTGAGATAACCATAAAGGCAGCTCAAAATTAAGGTAGGGTATTGAATTTAATCTGCCAGCCATGACATTGCTGGTCTCGATAGCAGATTTAAGTATCGCAAAGACATCTACGTTTAGAATAGCGTTAAATTCAAACAGATAAATTAAAATTGGCAGAGAATTGCAAACGATCAGAAAATAGATATTTTGAGTCGCCAAACGCAGTCTTTACTAGCTTTATAGCCTTATTTTGTATGATTTCGACGTGCATTTAACGTATGGGTGATGTATCTTTTCGAGAATGGATATCTAGGACGAAAATTACTATTTTGTCACATGCAGGAAGTGTTGACTTTGAACCAGCTAATTGCCCAGAATCAGGCAATAAAACCCAGGCTGAACATGTGTATGATGAAGTTTTTCAAGAATTTGATGCTTTAAGTAAAAAAACACAAGATTCTAAGCCTTCCAAGGCGTCTCAAGATAACGGACGTATAGTCAAAGATGAATTTGGAACCGTGATTCGAAATTTGTCTTCTAATCAAATCTCTCTTGATAGAGAAAGAAAGTTCTCCTCTAGGTTTTCTATCGCTGAGGATGGCAGTCGGTCTTATGAATATACTGACATGACTGGGCCGGGTAACTTTAAAAGCGTGGTAAAGCCGGATGGTAAAGGTGGTTATTTCATTCATTGGAATGATACGCCTGGAGATGATGATCTCAAAGCAAAAAATAATGTAATTAATGTAGATTATCACTGGCAGCCCAATGAACAAGAGGGAAACAAGCCTGCACGAGTTGGGCAACCGGGTAATAAAAAGCCTGAGGCACTTCCTGCTAACGATGCAGATCGAGAAACTCCTGCTACGGAAATCTTCAATGATGGCAAAGGCTCACAGATATTGTGTCGAAAGATTGAAGAAAAGGACGAATCTGGCAAAATTAAATTTTCAATACCGGAATATGATCTAACTTCCATTGATGGAATGCAAAGCAAAATATCATTTAGAGAAAATGGTGAAGTAGTTATAAAAAATAAAAACAATAATAGTGTGCAATTTATTCCTCTTGGTGGAGGTTATAGCATAACTAGTTTAAACCCCAGAGGTGAAGTATTAGGCACTGAATCTGTAGTAAATGGTGAAAAGACGGTATTTAATGGAAAAGATGACCTTACAGTGACAAATAAACGTGACGGGACAGTCGATACCGTTAAGGCAAATGAAGATGGTACGTTTTCTAGATGGTTGACGTATAAAGAGGGTGGTTTTTGTTATGAGCATTTAGATCTCAAAGGTGATAAAAATTATGTTCAAGATAGCAAAGATGTCCGAATTAAGGCAGATAAAGAGCAAGGACGGATGGAAGAAACATATGGCGCTAAGCTTAGTAAAAATGCTGCTCCTGGTGATCCGCCGTTTACCTTTCAAGGAAAGCCGTTTACACTACGCCGCCCAGTCTTGAAAGAATTACAAGCAATTGAAAAAGTCTTGGAAAAATGTCCTTTAGATAAATCAAAAGGCAAACTACTTAATATTACAATGTTAAATGGTACAGACTTCCCTATTAAAGGCGTTGGAGCAGGGTACCGTGATGGAAATATAGTTTTTAGTCCAATGGCTTTTCGACAAAATTATTTACAAGATCCTGATATTGTATATGGTGCAAATCTAATTAGCGATTCGTTTGAAGGATTAGGCACGCACGAGGTATCTCATGCCCTTGCCGAAAGGCGTAACCCTAAGTATCGTGATCCGGAAAGTCCAGAATCGATAGAGCAGGGCAGGCAGTATGGGTTTAAGCGTATTGATGATCCAACAAAAAATGAAGATGGTACTCCTAAAAAACGCCAGTGGGTTATAGAGTGCGAAGAACAAAATGCTGATAAAAAAGAGATAGTTTACTATAAAGCACTCAACGGAGTTTCCAATGATTCAGAAAAATCAAGATGGGCTCGTGTCGATCTATCTGGCAAATTTTTGGATTCGTCAGGAAATATAGTTGACATTGTTGATAAAGCATCAACTATTGATTTTAATAAACTAAGAGAAATTGCCAAAGTGAAACTGCCGACTCCGTATGCTTATGCTAATCCTCATGAGGCAGATGCGGAAGTTCTTACGTGTTTGCGTATCAACGAACGTTCTCGAGAAAACCTGCTTCTTTCAGATGAAAAGATTTATGATTTTGCCGTGCTTGAAGATCAAGGTGATATTGATCGCGAGAAGCCGGCAGATAAAGACGGTCCGCAAGGATATATGAGAATACCTTCTGGTAAGATTGTGGCAAGAACAAAAGCAAATGAGGAATTGGTAGCAGAATTTAAGCGGCGTATTAATGGTGATCGGCCGCAGTGATACGAAAATATCTCCTAAGCTACTTGACTTGCCGGGATCTTTGACTATTTGTGCGGTTTATAGCCAAGAAGATTAGCATTCTGTTTGTCTTTTGCCGCTAGATCTTTCTTTCCCAGTTGTTCGTATGCAAACCCGCGGATGTAATAAGCCTCAGCAAACTTTGGATTGAGCTCTATTATTTTGCTGCAATCATCAACTGCCTTCCCATATTGTTCTAGCTTAATGTAAACCTTCGCGCGCTCGTAATAAGCCAGAGCATCCTTTGGTTGGAGCTTTATCGCCTTGGTCCAATTATGAATCGTCTTCCATTGGCGCTCCCAATTTTGATGGAATGGAATTACTTTGTTGCAGTCATCAATGACCTTTTGTTGATCCGCTATGCTGGTATATTCTTCACCATAGCTATAACAGCCAAGCGGAGTCTTCGCCTCAAGCTGAATTGCCTTGTTCAAATCGTCGCTTGCCTTCTGCCATTGTCCGAACACGCGGTATTCAAACCCGCGGTTGCCGTAAGCTTCTGCTGAATTTGGATCAAGCTCGATTGCTTTGCTGTAGTCACCAACCATCTTCTGGCACTGCCTCTGCCACTGCTTCAATCTGCTGTATGCAAACCCACGGTTATTATAAGCCTGTGCTAACGTTGGACTAAGCTGAATTGCCTTGTCGTAATCATCAATTGCCTTCTGATATTGCTCCAATTTGCGGTAGGCAAACCCGCGGTTGTTATAAGCCTGTGCTAACGTTGGAGTAAGCTGAATTGCCTTGTCGTAATCATCAATTGCCTTCTGATATTGCCCCAGATTGCGATATATAATCCCACGGTTGTTATAAAGTAGTGCGTTATTTGGATCAAGCTGAATTGCCTTGTTGTAGTCATCAACCGCCTTTCGCCATTGCTCCAGGTTGCTAAATCCAAAATATCCGTAGTGGCTATAAACATCTGCTGAACTTGACTCAAGCTCAATTGCCTTGTTGTAGTCATCAATTGCCTTTCGCCATTGTTCTAGATTGCTATATGCAAATCCACGGTTGTTATAAGCTTCTATTAAATTTGGATCAAGTTGAATTGCTTTGCTGTAATCATCAACCGCTTTGTGGTATTGCCCCAGGCTGCTGTATGCAACTGCACGGATATAATGAGCCAGTACATTTTTTGGATCAAGCTGAACTGCTTTGTTATAATCATCAATTGCCTTCTGCAACCGCGGTCGAATTTTAGACTCTACATTCTTCGGGTCACGGTGCAACGCGCTTATGAGATTAGGTACAATCTCTGCCCACTGCCAGCTGTTGTTGTATGCAAGGCCGCGGTTGATATAAGCCTCTGCATTATGTGGGTCAAGCTGAATTGCCTTATCGTAATCGTCAATTGCCTTATCGTAATCGTCAATCGCCTTCTTATGCTGGAGCAGCTTGCTATAGATAATCCCGCGATTGATATAAGCCTCCGTAGACTTTGGATCAAGCTGAATTGCCTTGTTGCAATCATCAGTTGCCTTCTGCCACTGCTCAAGCATTCTATATGCACTTGCACGGTTGGTGTAGGATGGCACATACTTTGGATCTAATTGAATAGCTTCATTCAGAGCTTTAATTGCACCATTGAAGTCCTTCTTTTCCAGAAGATATTTGCCGCGCGTGTATGCATCTTTAGCGGGCGTGAGTGCCAACACACTGATAGAACAAATAAAAAACATAAACAAAGCCACTGAAGCGCATCGCCGCATAACCAGAAATGGATGTGGCCCATGATTGATACAGCTGAGCGAATTTATTGACACCATCGCGGGTTACTTCACAACCATCCTCGCCTAAGTAATGTACCCTGATTAAGAAGATAATTATACATCAGGCAAACAGCTTGTTATTGATGTGAACAGACAGTCAGTTTTGTGTACATAAAGATCCCGCCTACATAAGCTGTTTCATCTTTGACATTGGCTTTGGAGCCTGTAGAATGAACAAAATATTGTTGCAGAAAGACTATTCTTCATGTGCCAGGCAAGGCTTATATGGACATTAGAATATTTGTGAGCTAATGTGCCTGGTTCAATACAGATTTAGCATTGGGTCCTCCTGCCCTTAAATGGCATGGTGGTCCCTGCCTTACTATGCTCCAACTAATTCCCTTCGGTGCTGGAAAAGGCAAGCTGCCACTGGATGGGAAGGTTTGTCCGGTCATCGCGTTTAAGTACAGCCAATTGTACGAATATTTCAGCACCTCTAGGCTATCCTCCTTTGTAAGGGGTAGATCGGGAAAATGTTTATGGGCATCCGTTAGAGTCGATGGGTACCACATACCTGCTTCAACGACCCAGACTAAATCTCCTTTTATAGCAATGGGAGGAAAATCATAATCATACTCTTTAAGTTCGACGACTTTAATAAGGTCATTGTCCTTAGGCGTCCAACGAGATCTTTTCATATATTCTTTTGCTGTAAATTCGGCGGCGCTAATTGTAGGTATTTTACTTTTTACCAATTCATCGAGAATTTGCTTATATTGAGGGGTAAGGCTATTTCCCTTTGCTTGAGGGGGTTCCTCTAGATGTTTATCATCTAGCAACCAGAGTAAATTGTGAGAATCTTGATTTGATTTATTATTTTCTGAACCCAAAACAGGCGGCAGGCAGCCGATTACTACAACGGAGGAAAATAAAAAGAATTGAAACCAAAGCCGATTGTTATTCATAATCTATCTCTACTTATTTGGTAATTTGAGAAGTTACGGACTGCCGAAGCCAGGTCCAGGTCATATACTCAAAACTATTTTTTCCACCCTGGAACAGCAATAAGCAGAGTCCTCCCGTAAGCACGATTGATACTAAAGAAATCCACACATTTTCTTTACGCGCTACTAAGCCAAATAAAGATATTAAAAATAAAAATGGTTGTAGAACAGCATTAATCATCAAAAGGATATAAAGCAAAGAACAGCCAATTGAACCGTAGCCATAATAGATATTTTGCGTCATGGGAATTCGTCCAAGGCAACAAAAAGAAAGCAGCAGCACCAGAACTAATGCAACCAGGGAAAATGAGCTGAGCAAAGAACACTGGCTTGGGCGATTAATAGAACAGCAATATTGTAAATTCATGACCTACCTCCTACCGCTTTGACCTTTTGCTTTTTGTTTCCTTTCAATCATTTCTAGCGGACAAACACTACTAATAAAACTACTTAAACAAACAGCTAGGTTCTCAGAATTGAGGTGATAGATTATCGAATTTCCCTGTCTTCTTTCTGTAACTAACTCTGCTGCTTTTAAGATGCTTAAGTGTCTTGAAATAGCCGGCATTGAAATTGTAAAAAGAGCAGCAATGTCTCCGGCGGCCATATCCTGCTTTTTTAGCGCCTGCAGGATCATGCGTCGATTAGAATCAGCTATGGCTTTAAAAACTACACTTACATCTTTCATATTTAACTATTTAACAAGTTAGTTAAATAGTTGTCAACTTAATTTTAATTAGTCGTCCAAAATTAATCTAATGGAAAAGCTGGAAGAAACTCTCCAGCCAGGAAACGTTTCATTGATTCCGGCTTAAGAAAAAACAATATGTAATAGCCCATAACCGGCTCACCCGCAGCCCTGATACAGATAAAATTTGACGGGTCATGATTCTGCCACTCCTGCAGTCGGTCCTTCGTAGCATGATGTCCTGGAAATTCCTGCTGTTCGTATTGGAAGATATCTTCAATATTGCTGTCGTCAGCAGATGCAATTCTTGGAATCTCGTTATCGTATTCGCCGGTTTCTGGAATCATCATATGGCGTTTCAAAACGTCGTTTCGTTTTGTTTGTGTAAGTAATATTATTGAATCGAATGAAATTACTTCTGGTGCATTGATGGATTCAGGCGATTCATCACTGAGTTTCGCAATGATGCTGTCTAGAAATTCGGGGTCATGCACTGGCATCGTATCGACGAGTACCTGAATGTTATCCAGTGGCAGAGCTGATTCATTAAGAGTAATGGACACCGGGCCAGGGCGTTTACCACCTGGATTACTTCTGAAAATCAACCGCCGCAAATTAGTTTTACCGGAATCATCAAGTCCAAACATATCGCACAACCACTGTGGTTCTTTATCTATGGCATAGTCGAGAGAGGAGGCAAGAGAGCCTCGTCTTCCTGAGATCATTGGTCTAGTCATATGAGCTTGTCCAAATCTGTGAATTAAGGCTTGGATAAATAGAACACAGACGGCCTTGACGGCAGGCGTCCATTGGAACGAGCCGGTGCAGCTGTATGCACCAGAGGTTTTGCCTCGCACGGCAATGAATTCTATGCCCGAAGATGATCTAAAAACAGTTCTTTCTAGGTGAATTTGCCCTTCGCTATAGGCGAAATTGAGGGTCAGTTGAATCATAAATTCCTCCAATTATCAAAAGTAATGGCAAGGATATGAACATTTCTATTGAGTTCAATACTTCGTCTACCTATTGGAAACATGCTTGGGTACAGGCAAGTCAACGATTCGAACTCAGCAATATTTTCGCACAATTATTGCCAGATCGATAGCGGTTGCATATATTTTTATGGAAGCATACTCGCGCATAAGCATATATAAGCTTAGAAAACCAGGGAAAATCACCGGAATTACTTAGTAGACCGATGAGGATCTTAGTCAAAGCCGCACTGGGCTAATGACATCAATTAACAGGTGTTGAAAAACTCGAAAATAACATCAAACTAAGGATATGAGAAAATTTCTTCTGGTGGGATTAGTAGGAAGAATTTCATGCGTGGCTAAGATAATGGACGGAAGTTGGTTTATATTTAATAGATGCGTCACAAACAGATGGAATTGGATCTCTCACAATTAGGCAAAAATTCTGAATCAGAGGTACTCGAATTGAAAGAGTCTTTTGATAATAAAACCTTAGAAACAATAGGCGCGTTTGCCAATACTAATGGCGGCACTATTTTAGTCGGTGTACGTGACGATGGCCATATAACTGGTATCACACTGGGCAAAACTACGCTTGAAGAATGGGCTCAAAAAATGCAGTCAAAGATCCAGCCACGTATTTCACCGTCAATTGTTCCACATCAATATCAAGGACGTACTGTGGTGGCAATTATTGTTGATCCCTTTCCAGAAGGCATCTGCGTTGATGGACGCTATCTGAAAAGGGTTGGGCGCATAAACCAAGTGATGAGTCGCGAAGAAGCGAGACAGAAATTGCTTGTAGGCACTGATATTAGCTGGGATAATCAGATTGAGGCAAATGCTACTACAGCTGATTTAGCCGAAGAAGCTATTGAACAGTTTATTGAAAAGCTAAACAAAGCAGGCCGCCGGCCAGTGCCAGAAGATGAGCCTTTTAGCTCTACATTAGAACAGCTGGGTTTAACAGTTAAAGGACAACCCACAAGAGCAGCAATTCTTCTACTTGGAAAAAATCCGACCCGGTTCTATCCAACAGCTTTTGTCAAAATTGGCAGATTTAAATCAGCTATCACCATCCTAGATGATAGAGAGTTTAATGGAAATCTTTTCCAGCAAATGGATGACGCCATGAATTGGCTTCAGGGCAGGCTGGAGAGAAGAATTATTATTGATACATCAACAGCTTCACGAAAGAAAAGTTCTGGTGGCAGTCCTATGGAACGTCAGGAGGTATGGCAATACCCATTGCGAGCTCTAAGAGAAGCACTAGCAAATGCCGTTTGCCACCGTGACTATACATCAGGTATTGCAACAACTGTTCGTTTGTTTGATAAACATATAGAAGTCGGGAATCCAGGTACTTTACCGCCAGATCTACCTCCTGAAGCTCTTTTACGGAAGCACTTTTCTCATTCACCCAATCGTCTGATCGCCACATGTTTTTTCAACACTGGCGTTATTGAACGCTGGGGCGGTGGAATATTGCGGATGGTGACAGATCTGGAAGATCAACAACAGCCAAGACCTGAATTTGACGTTTCTACGCCAAATGTATTCCAAGTTATTATGTTTGCCACTGGGCATACAGACAATCAGTTACGCGAGTTGGGATTAAATGATCGGCAAATCGATGCAATTCACTATCTGCGACTTAACGATACCATTACAGCAACAGAATATCGATCTTTCTTCAATGCAAGTGATGCGACTGCTAAAAGAGACCTTGGAGAACTGGTCAGAAAACGATTGATGATTAGGGAAGGCAAAGGTATATCTATCAAATATAGGGGCGTCGAATCGAGTTAGAAAACAGTGCAAGGGGCTCATCGGGGCTCACAAAGCTCAAATTTAAAAAAGTCTGCTAACGCTCTCCCGGTAAGCGTTATAGGGAATTACAAGATCAGGTGATTCGGCAAGGGGCTCATCGGGGCTCAAAAAGCTCAAATTTAAAAAAGTCCGCCAATGTTCTCCTAGTAAGCGTTTCAGGGAATTATGCGATTGGACTATTTATCTAGAGGCTCATAGGGGCTCATAAGAGTTCCAGCTGGGAAAATTTCTTAGCGTTAATGTACCCTTGCGTTATCATAATCATTCTTTTTTGTGTCTACTTTTTATGGGGAGGTTAGTGGTGTATATAGTATGATTTTGGATCACAACCGTCCCCAGCTATTTGCTGACGAATTCTGATGACAAAACTTTTCAGCGCACCGATCAAGAACATTACTTTTAAGGATATCGAAAATTTTTGCCTGGAGGAAATCCCGGAAAATCTTTCGCTGGATTACAAGGAAAATCTTTCGAGCACAAAAGTCAATGAACAGGTGGCCAAAATCACCTGTGCGCTTGCTAATACATATGGCGGCGTCGTTCTTTGGGGGATCGAGGAAAAAAAACTTGCTGATGGGAGAGGCGTTCCAAAAGGAATTCCTGGAATGGACGCCTTGCCGAGTCCGGCCGACAGATTGAAAAAGATCTGTATGGACAGCATTTATCCGCCGCTATTTCCAGAGGTTCAAGACATAGTCCACGAAACGGACAAATCTAAGGTTTTGACTATTATGCGGGTTCCAGAGAGCGATCATACTCCTCATTATCTTCGGAGCGACGGATGTGTATATATTCGCGGTGACGACATTTCCAAACCTTTGAACGACGGACGAGTCGCGACGCCGGATGAAATTGAATGGCTTCAAGAAAGACGGCGAAGGCCAACTGAATTACGCGACGAATTACTGAAATTAGCCGAAGAGCGTTGTCTATTTCTTGCTGATACAAACAACTCGATGAGTGTTTCGATGATTCCACTTTATCCGCGCATGCCGTTGATCGGACTGCAAGAACTAGATCAACTACATTGGCAGGCCGGCGGGGATGTGCAACGACAATCAGCGCAGCATAGTGTCTTCAGCATGTACTGGGCCGACAAGGCACTTACCGATAAGTCGTGGAAATATTTTGAATTGAATGAATTTGGATTGCTTTATTGTGCGTCAAAGGCTGGCGAATTTACGAAAGCTCCAAATAGCATCAATACGATAGCCCTGTTACAAAGGCTGATCGCGATAACCGAGTTTGCACGGCAAATATATGTAGATTTAAATTATTGGGGTTTATTGCAAATTGAGGCAAAAATCCGCGGTGTTAGGGGCTATCAACTTATATCGTCTTCTTTTACAGTTCCCGAACTGGGTCGACAAATTGTAGATGACAAAGTAATCCTCAGAACGATAATTCCAGCTGCTGAATTGACGAATTCGGATTGGATTAAAGATCTTCACCAAAGGTTTCTATGGGCGTTGGGTCGCGGAGGCGGAATGTTCACTACAAAGGAGGTGGACACCGACTTCAAGTACACCAAGGAACAATATCCCAATGATCGGAAATGTTTGATTTATACATTATGAACGACAAGGACAGGCGCACTAAGTAAATTACTGGCGTGTGTGTGGTTGTTATAGAGTCTACTTCAC
>Ga0206843_10217_pt1 | contig 15778 bp, 12 predicted proteins | sample Alteio_BWOrgCont_21_FD_152869 | JGI IMG/M metagenome (GOLD analysis project Ga0206843, IMG submission 152869) | Enriched cells from forest soil in Barre Woods Harvard Forest LTER site, Petersham, Massachusetts, United States -... | ecosystem: Environmental > Terrestrial > Soil > Temperate forest >...
GACGTTCAATGTGGATCGCAATGTGAATTACACGAATGTCTGCAACGTGTATTGCAAGTTCTGCGCGTTTTATCGCGTGGAGAAGGACGACGATTCGTATGTGATTTCGCTCGCGGAGATGGACCACAAGATTGAGGAGACGCTGGCGCTGGGCGGCACGCAGATTCTCATGCAGGGCGGGCATCATCCCAAGCTCACGAAGCAGTGGTATCTGGACCTGCTCGCGCACATCAAGCACAAGTGGCCGCAGATCAACATCCACGGTTTCAGCCCGAGCGAGTTTGTGCATTTCCGCGAGGTGTTCAACGAGCCGCTGGAAAAAATCATCGGCGATTTCAAGGCGGCGGGCCTGGGCTCGATTCCCGGCGGCGGCGGGGAAATTTTGGTGGACCGGGTCCGCCAGCGGATTTCGCCGCTGAAAGCGATGAGCGACGACTGGCTGGAGGTGATGGATGTGGCGCACCGGCTGGGATTGTATTCCTCAGCCACTATGATGTTCGGCCACGTGGAGACGATTGAGGATCGCATTGAGCATCTGGAGCGTTTGCGGGCGCAGCAGGAGAAATCATTAAAGCGAAAAGCGGAAAGACCGAACCTCGACTTGGCAAAAGCGGAAACTCCCCCGGGCAATTTCACGGCGTTCATCGGGTGGACGTTTCAGGCGGAGCATACGAAGTTGAAAGCGCCAACGGTGGGTGCGCACGAATATCTCCGCACGCAGGCGTTGAGCCGCATTTACCTCGACAATTTTGACAATGTCCAAAGCTCGTGGGTCACGCAGGGTTTGGAGATCGGGCAGGTGGCCCTGAAGTTCGGCGCGAATGACTTGGGCAGCATCATGATCGAGGAAAATGTCGTGTCGCAGGCGGGCACCACCTTCCGCATGACGGTGGCCGACATGCGCCGGCTGATCACGGAACTTGGCTACGAACCGCATCAGCGCGACAACTGGTATCGGCTGGTGAATTAGGGCTGCACGCCGGTCACACTTGGCGCCAAACCCAGGTTCGGCCCGCTTCAACAGGTCTTGCAAACAGGCGTGGAAGCGGCGTGAACGCCGCGCTCCGCAATTAGGATACTGCCAAAATCTGCCGCCATTTGATTTTTGTTAATATTCAGCTAGAGTAATTTAACAAAGGAGAACTGTCGCTCACTGGCGCAAGACGTATGAAGACCAATATTGAACCCGGTCGAACCGGGCGGACCACGTTGGGCGATGCGGTGAGCCGGCGGCTTTGGTTTCTGGATGCGGAAAGTTTATGCGACGCGGCCCGGCGCAAGACCGGGTTGAACGATTTTGGTGATCCGCCCATTGAACCGGCGCTGTCAGTGCTGACGAGCAGCCTGGAACAGGAGGCGGATTTGCATCCGCTTGGCCGGTTCCTGATGCGGATGCACTTGCAGGGTTTGCTGGAAACGCGGCTGCGATTGATCGAGTTGTGGCGCGGCCGGGCGCAGGATCTGACTTCGTCTCCGGTTCAGCGGCCCATTTTTATCACCGGAACGCCGCGGAGTGGTTCCACGTTTCTGCACGAACTGCTGGCGGAAGATCCTGGTAGTCGCGCGCCGCGAGTCTGGGAGGTGATGTTTCCAATTTCCAAAGCAGGGCGGCAGCCCCAGGCGCCGGACCCTCGAATCAGAAAAGCCGCGGCGTGCCTCTGGTGGTTCCGCAAGTTCGCGCCGCAGGCGGATGCCGTTTTCCCGATGCGCGCCGGCACGCCGCATGAATGCGTGGCGATTCAGAGTTACTCCTTTTTGTCCGAAGAGTTCATTTCCACCTGCCGCGTCCCCAGCTACGAATCGTTTCTTCGTCACGGGGATCTTGGCCCCGCATATGCGTGGCAAAGGCGCTTTCTCCAGCATCTCCAGTTCGGCAATCCGAACCGGCACTGGGTGCTAAAATCTCCAGATCATGTGTACGGCCTGGAGGCGCTCTTTGCCGTTTTTCCGGATGCGTTGATTATTCAGACGCATCGCAACCCCTTCGAAGTGCTCAAGTCGTCTGTCCATCTGACCGAAGTGCTGCACGGCCTGTATGCGCGCCCGGGCAGCTCCGAGCAGCTTGCGACGCGCGAGTCCAGAGTGCTGGCTGAAGTGCTTGACCGCTTTGTCAACTTCCGCGATGCTCATCCGGAACTGGCCGGCCGCTTCATTGATGTCAGATATGGCGAAATTACAAAAGATCCGCTGGCGGTGATTCGGCGCATTTACGAAAAATTTGATATGCCCTTGACGAATATGGCGATTGAGCGGATGCAGAATTTGGCTGGTCAGCGTTCACGGTATCAACACCGCCGCGCACCCGCTGAACCGCGCGACTTCATAAATGAGGCGAAGGCGGATTTGTCCTGCTTTGAACGGTATTGCTCGCGATTCAAAGTGGGCTGGCAGCGGCCTCAGGCGCAGTGAAAAAACTGCAAACAGTGTTGCTGGTGCTGGGAATCATATTCCTGGCCGTCCTGCTCGCAAGGGTTGGCGTGCGGGAATTGTGGCATGAACTGACATTGCTCGGCTGGGGATTGGTTCCATTCATACTCGGCGAAGGCTTGGGGGAAATGATTCACACACTGGGCTGGCGTCACTGCCTCAGCGGACCGCTCCGCTCCATCTCCTGGTGGGCGCTCTTCCGCATTCGCATGGCGGGCTATGCCATCAATTTTCTCACCCCAACGGCCGCGCTCGGCGGTGAAGTCACCAAAGGCACGCTGCTGGCGTCGCATCACCGCGGACCTGAAGCTGCCAGCGGCGTGCTCATTGGCAAACTGTGTTTCGCGCTGGCGCATCTGATTTTTGTGGCGCTGGGGGCCTTGTTGATACTTTGGCGCGTCCAGGTGTCCAGGCCGTTGTGGATGGCAATGCTTGTCTCCGGCTTGGTGATGGCCGCTGGCATGATTGCCTTCCTGTTGATTCAGAAATATGGGCGGCTGGGCGGAATTGTGCGCTGGCTGGCCGCGCGGAAATTTGCCGGCAAGACACTTCACAAGGTGGCAGACGAGCTTACGGCGGTGGACCAAACGATGAAGCGTTTTTATGAGGAACGGCCGTGGGGTGTGTCGCTGGCCATCGCGTGGCATTTGGTGGGATATTCGGTTGGCATCGCGCAAACCTGGCTCTTCTTTCACTTGTTGCACCAGAACGCCACCTGGACGGTGGCCGCCAGCACCTGGTTTCTCGGCATGTGGTTTGATTTGCTGACGTTTGCGGTGCCACAAAATCTCGGCGGCCTGGAAGGCACTCGCATATTCATCTTCCAGGCCTTTGGTTACACTGCGCCGATGGGAATGGCCTATGGATTTGCGCTGCGTCTGGCCATGGTATTCTGGTCCTGTTTTGGCCTGGGAATCTATGGCTTGCTGGTCTCAGCCCCGGAAGTTCCTAAAACCCGCGCGACCGGTTCAAAGCCGGTTCTCGGGCCTGGTCAAAACCAGGAATTCACCCGCCTCAAAGGTGAAAATCTCCCCTAGCCACGAGCGGCGGCGCTCTACCGGACAATGCCGCATCTACAAATCCGTTGTGTCCGGGAGCGTTCGTGGTAATTTTACGCCGTGGAAACCGTCACCCAACTGACAAACCAGCTCATCGCTTCCTACGCCAAGGTGGGCGGCATCAATCATTTGGACGGCAAAAATCTTCCGTCCAAGCGCGGAGTCACTTCCATTACCTGCGATTTGCTCCGGTTGCTGTTTCCCGGTTTTTATGACGAGAAACTGGTCCACTCTTCGGAAATCAAGGTGGAAACGGCAGCGTTGCTGGATTCGGTTTTTGGCGCGCTCGAAGATGAAATCCGCAAGAGCCTGGAATACCAAACGCCCGAGGGCCTGGCGAAGAAAGATATTCCCGGCGAGGCGCACAAGTTGACGATGGATTTTCTCGAAAGCCTGCCGCGGGTGCGTGAGATTTTGCACACCGATGTGGAAGCGGCGTTCAATGGCGATCCGGCGGCGGCGAGCAGGGAGGAAATCATCGTCTCGTATCCGTTTGTTGAGGCCATTGCGGTGCAACGGCTGGCGCATGAGTTGTATTTGAAAAATGTTGCGCTGATCCCGCGCATCATGACCGAATGGGCGCATGCGCGCACCGGCATGGACCTGAATCCGGGCGCGAAAATCGGCTCGCACTTTTTTGTGGATCATTGCACCGGCACGGTCGTTGGTGAAACGGCCATCATCGGCAACCATGTGAAGATGTATCACAGCGTGACGCTCGGCGCGAAATCCACCGCCGCCGGCCAGCAGTTGCGCGGCAAGAAACGGCATCCCACCATCGAGGACCGTGTGACGATTTATCCGGGCGCGACGATTCTCGGCGGCGACACAGTGATTGGCGCGGGCAGCACCATCGGCGGCAACGTGTTCATCATGGACAGCGTGCAGCCAAATTCGCTCGTGATTTACGACGGCCTGGACATGCGCGTTTTGGACAAAAACCACAAAAATGCCGCGCTGGATTTTCAGATTTGAAATCAGTCGAGGTGGAAGACTTCCCTGAGCGGCTCGGCGATGGGAGAATTGTCCGGATGCGTTTCCATCAGTGGCGCCATGAAATCCCACCACTTACGGACCACCGGTGAATTCGGCAACTGCGCCGCGGTGTTGCGGTCGCTTAACTTTTGCACGGCGAACAAGGTGAGCGTTTCTTCATCGAGGAAGATGGAGTAGTCGGAAACGCCCGCAGTCTTTAGTTCCGCCGCCAGTTCCGGCCAGATGGCGTCGTGGCGTTTTTTGTATTCCGCCGCCACGCCGGGCTTGAGCTTCATTTTGAAGGCGTGGCGTTGCATTGCAAAATCGTTGTTATTGAGAGGCCGATGGTGGTTGGATAAACGCCATGATCTTGTCCCAGCCGACGCCGGCGCCGATAATGCAGGTGCTCAAGATCAGCGTAAGGATGCCGCCGGCGATGAGCAGATGGGCTTTTTTGCTGGAGCCTTTCCATTCATGGAAAATCCAGCCCCACATCGTGGCAAAAATGATGATGCTGGCCATGTGCAAGGTCCATGAAGCGAAGTCATATTTGCCCATCTGTGTCGCGCCCATCGTGTAAAAGAAAAATTGGAAGTACCAGGTCGTCCCCGCCAATGCGGAAAAAAGGTAATTTGGCAACACCGGGATTTTCAGGTCAATGTCACCGCTGCCGGTCGCGGAAACCCCTGCCGGAGCGTGTTCGCTGCCCGTGCCGCCATGATGAGCGTGCTGGATTTTGACGTGTGAGGCGAGGTATTGATAGCCGGTGCCATTTTTGACGTTCAACAAAACGCACCAAACAAAGTTTGTCGTGAAACCCCCGAGCAGGAGGACAGGCAGCGCGGGCAAACCGGTCCAGATGGGGTTCGTGTGCGCGGCGAGCGAGGCGGCGTTGATGCTCTTGCCGGCCTGTAGGGCGAACGCGAAACACGCGCTCATGATGCCGCAAAATGTGGCCACCAAAATACCTTTTTTGAAGCTGAATTCCTTGATCGTCTTCTTCTTTTGTTCCTCCGGCATTTGCAATTCTTTCGTATAACCGGCAAAGGCCGCGATGGCGATGCCGAGCATGCAAACCACCACGCCGGCAAGCGTGATCTGTCCGGAGGTGGTCTTGGCCACCTCGACGATGCTCGTGCTGTTGGCGAAAACAAAGAAGTCCGGCGTGAGCCATTTAAAAATCGGGGGCACCAGGGTGCCGAACGCCGCGCAATAACCGAGCGCCACGCCCGTGCCCAGCGACAATCCCAAATACCGCATCGTCAGGCCGTAGGTCAGACCGCCCAAACCCCAAAGGAAACCAAAAAAATAGGTCCAGGCAAGCGTGCCGAACGTTTGCTGCCGCAGCACACCAAACAGATCATTGGTCATGAAATACGCAAACGCCCACGGACAGATGATCCATGAAAAACAGCCGCCGACGAGCCAGTAGGTTTCCCACGACCATTTTTTTACGCCCTTATAGGGCACGTAAAAACTGCCGGAGGCCAGGCCGCCGAGCCAGTGCAGGACTACGCCGAGAAATGGATTCATGGTTTGCTTGCGGTTTTAGTTGGTTTCGCTTGGTTCGGGGTTTAGGTCCGCTTGGACAAAACGCCCTTTTCGTAACGCTTTACTTCCGCCAGCCATTTTTCGCCGACGGGGACGCCCTTTTTCTCGCAGTAATAATCCCAGACAGCGCCGAACGGCAGGGTCTTGATTTCCTCCTGCAACGCCAGGCGGGTGGTGAAATCGCCCGTCGCTTCCGCGCCACGGAGAATGTCGGTCGGTTCCAGCAGTGCGATGAGCAGTGCGCGAAGCATGTTGCGGGTGCCGATGGCCCACGCGGCCACGCGGTTGATGCTGGCGTCAAAATAATCCAGCCCGATGTGAATGCGCTTTTGGTATCCATTGGCCACAATTTCGCGTGCGATGGCGAGCAGATCATCGTTGAGAATCACCACGTGGTCGCTGTCCCAGCGCACGCCGCGGCTGACGTGGAGCAAAATTTCCGGCAGATATTGCATCACGCTGGAAATTTTATCGGCGATGCCCTCGGTCGGATGATAATGACCCGCGTCGAGCGTCAGCAGCTTCTTCCGCGTGATCGCGTAGCCAAGATAAAATTCGTGCGAGCCGACGACATAGCTCTCACTGCCGATGCCGAACAACTTCGGTTCGACCGCGTCAAGGTTCAGCCTCGGCGTGATGGGCTTTTTGAAAATGGCGTCCAGCGATTCGGCAAGCCGCGCGCGCGGCGCCTGGCGGTCGGCGGGCGTGTCCTTCATGCCGTCGGGAATCCAGACATTCGTCACGCAAGTCTTGCCGATCGCCTTGCCCATCGCCGCGCCAATTTCCCGCGAGCGGATGCAATGTTCGATCCAAAATTTGCGGATGGATTTGTCGCGATGGGAAAGCGTGAAACCGTCTGCCGCCTTGGGATGCGAAAAACACGTCGGATTGAAGTCGAGGCCAAGGCCATTTTTCTTCGCCCAGGAAATCCAGTTTTTAAAATGCTCCGGCGCAATCTCGTCGCGGTCCACTTTCTTGCCACCAAACTCACCGTAAAAGGCATGGAGATTCAGCCGGTGTTTGCCGGGAATCAATGAATACGCCATTTCCAGATCCGCGCGCAGCTCGTCCGGCGTGCGCGCCTTGCCGGGATGATTTCCCGTGGCCACCAAGCCGCCGCCCAGTGTGCCGCCAAAATTTTCAAAGCCGCCCACATCGTCACCCTGCCAGCAGTGAAGCGAAATGGGAATCTGTGAAAGGGCTTTCAGCGCGCCGCCAACATCCACACCAAGCCGGGAATAGCGTTCTTGTGCAAGCGAAAAGGATTTTTCAATGCTCATGGCAAATGAATAAAACGGGAATATTGCTGCGCAGACTATGCAAAAAACCCGGCGGGGCAGGCAATCACCAATTATGATTATGTGCGTGCCAGCGGCGGTCATCCCGGCGCTGCATCACGGGGCGACCCGCAGATTTTCCCAGCGCACATTCCACTGGCCGTTGTCGGGGAAACCGGGGGCGTTGCGCTTCGGCGCGCCGTCCCAGCCGGCAGCCATCAGCGCGGTTGCGTACAACAAACCGCCGTTGGCCGGGAGATATATTGTGAGATTCGGGCGCTGATAGACATGGCCGTTCAGGCTGCAATGATTTTTCGGTGTGTCGAGCAACAGCGCATCAATGGCGCGATCTGGTTCACCGAGGCGCGCGGCGGTCATGGCGACCAGCGGATAATCCCAGCCCCAGGTGTCCGGCCAGTTCCAGTTCTGCCAAATCCAGTCCAGTGTGTTCCGCATGGTCGGCAAATCAATCTGCGGGCCGGGCACAAAGCTCAGTGCGCCTAGCACCGCCGGATGGTCGGCGTTCCATTTCGGGTTGGTGTAGCAATCGGGCGTCGTCTCGGTGAACAGATATTTGCCATCGGCCACGGATGGCGTGGCGAGGCCGTCCAATACTTCGTCCCATTTTTTTTCACGCGGCAGGCCAAGGCGTTCGCGCCATTGTTGCGCGGTTTCCAGGCCCCAGCGCCAATAGGTAAGTTCAAATGTGGGATTGAACGTCTTGTCCTTGGGGAAAATTTCCTGTGCGCATTGCAGCACCGGACCGAGAACATAGCGCTTTGTCTTTTCGTCCCACGTCGCGTAGCTCGCCATGAACTCCGCGGTTTGAAAAACAATGTCACGATATTTTTCCAGCGTGGCGCGGTCTTGGTGTTCGCGCCAGCACAGCTCCGCGTAAAAAATGGGATGCGGCTCCTGCCACACGAGGAACGGCCCGACCGGTGAAGGCGATTCCGCGCCGTCGGGGCTGGTCATCTTGGGCCAGCGCGCGCCGGCGTAGCCCTGTTTTTGCGCCGTGCCTTCCGCGCGCGGCAGAATTCTTTGGTAATAGCCCAGCGATTTTTCCAGCAGCGGCAGCCGGTTCCACAACGCGAAATGCGCCTCGTGCCACCAGTGCATTTCCAGGTGGAACTTGCCCTCCCATGAATTATAAGTCAGCCCGGTTTCCTGCGGCGGATTTTCGCCCGCGTTCTGAATCGCCGTTAGGTATTGCGACAAAACAATCCGGCGTTCCAGTTCGAACCAGCGCGGGTCCTTGCTGCCTGACAAGTCAATGGCGCCGCCGGTTTGCCAATATGCATTCCAATATTTTTGCGTATCGGATTTGGCGCGCGCAAAAGTGGCCAAAGCCGGATTTGATTTTGGGGCAAAGGCACAGACGAATTCCAAGTCGTCGCTTTTACCTCCGGGAAGCACCTGAAATTCATGCTTCGCCGTATTTGTGATGCTCGCACCGGCTGACCACCGCGCATCCACGATGTAGTGGTCATTGTCCAGCTTGCGTTCAAAATGTGCGTGGTTGATTTTATCCTGCGTGAAAATGGTTTCATGCGCATTGGGCTGGCTCCAGTCTGCCGTTGTGGTTTCGCCGGTGCCGTAGGGGAAATGAATTTGCATTGCCAGCCGTCCCGCTTTGACCAACTGCGACACCACGCGCACGGCAATGGCGTCGTAATTCGGTTCGCAAACGGTTTCGACTTCCACCGGCTCGCCCTCGAACTCGAAATGGCTGATAATTTCGCCGTTCCACAAATCCAGTTTCTGTTCGATGTTCGTTAAATCATTGGTCGTCGCCGGCGAGCCGTCGGCGTGTTTCAAGACAAAACCGATCTGGCCGAGATGCAGGCGGTGCGGATTGGCGCGCAGCCATTTGATTTCCGGCGTTTGCTGGTTGTGCGGCACGTCGGCGTAAGGAACCTTGCGGCCGTTCAAATCGGTGTATTCCTTGAATTGGAAATGGTCTATGTCCCACCCGTTCGGATTCGGAAAGGTGTGCCAGCCCCAGTCCGACAACGTGCCGAGCGGCGTGGTTTTTTCAAACGCTTCGGGAAACGTCTGCAAACCAGTCGCGTCCACGGTGAAACAAAACTCGCCATTGCCGACCGACAGCGGATTCGCCGCGTCGAAATTGGTCAGTACCACATCGTGCCGCGAGACCAATGCGTGGCGGTCAATCGGCCCGGCGGTCAATACGAGCGGGAGACAAATCAAGCTGACAGTTGTGAGAAGGTGTTTGACGATGACGATGCCGGCTAAAATGAATCATTCAAATTAGAAAGACAAGCCAGCCTATGGATGAACCACCCGCCAGGCGTCGGGACAGATTACGTACTCGAATTCGAATGCAGTCTGATCTATCAAGCCTGACCTTGTGTCCCAGCGGGTGTCTTGACTGGATTGGTGGGACCTCCCCGCCCGCCAAGCCAGGGGAAAAAACGATCGCGGATGCGCAGCACCGGGAATTCAATAAGCACCGAGATGACGGAGCCAACGCTCCAGCACAGGGCAAAGTAAATAAAGAGATTGGTTGTCCACGCCACCATGTTGCGTGACTTAAAGGTTATGTACGGCAGCAGATACGTGCTGGCCATGATGTGCCACAAATAAACGGCGTAAGAGTGCCGGCCCAGCCAGGCCATCGCGCGGAGACAGATATTGGCTGGGGAACGGTCCAGGGCCAAAAAACTGATCAACAGGTATCCGGAGCCAAGATAAGTGAAAACGAATCCAAAGATGCGGAACCACTCCTCATCTTCATAGATGGCAGGGACCAGCAACGCCACACCTGCGAGGGCAAACAGCCACGATTTATCCAGCAATTTGGCCTTGAAATTTGCATCCCAGCGATTATGCCAATAGTAGGACAGCAGGACCCCAAAGAAAAGGGCGTCCATTCGAACATGGGTGGCGTACAAAAACCAGATCTTGTATTTGGCCTCGTAGGGGATCGTGAGGCAAGTAATCAGACGCGCCAACAAGCAGCCGATGGCGACGCACAAAAAAAGCCTTGGCAACATGTGAATTTTCGCGGGCCATCTGGAGCCGAAACATTTTTGCAAAACAAAGACAAGGCCGGCCATCAGGAAATAAAAATGTTCCTCCGCGGCAAGGCTCCAGGTTACCCCCCAGAAAGAAGGAATATATACCGGCGGCGGTCCCACCGAGTAGTTTTGAACAAAGCACAGCTCAATCAAAACGGTCTTGAGGGAAACCGTCATTCCCAAGGCCAGCTTCAAGATGATGGTTGTGAAAATCATCAGCCAAAAAACTGGATAAATTTTGAACCCGCGACGGATCAGAAACCGGCTTACCGAAACATTGCCGGTCTTGGCCAATTCCTGAAAGAACAGGCCGGAAATGAGGAACCCGCTTAAAACGAAGAAGAGATCTATTGCCACCCAACAACCCACGCGCAGTTGATACAGCGCGTCATAAATCAGGCCAATTTTTGGCAGGAAAAATTTCCGGGTGGATGGCCACATGTTCGCATGGCAATAAAGGACCATCATGACGGCCGTGAACCGCATGACATCCAGACTGACCATCCTCGGTTTGGCAGCGGGGGACTTCGGTGTTGAAACCTGCTTTTCAACCGGTTGCTCCGTAAAGGCAACTTTCGCGGGGGAATTACCGATGATGTTATGTTCGCTCATGATGCCCGACGTGGTCCGGCAAATGTTGGAACAGCATGTTAAACACACCGTCCAGCTTGATGATGTGACTTTGCTGGCTGCGGCTGGATTTGTCTAGGGAATTTTCCAGAAGGGGACAGGCCGGGCCAAACACAGGCAAAGCCTGCACCGGCGCGAGGGTTTCGATTTTGGCAAATAAGCCCCATTATTGGGTTATGACTATTCCACGCGCCAGTCATTGCCCTTCGAACACCTTGATTTGGTCGGACGTTTCCAAAGCGGATGCCGGCTTGTTGTGGCCTGCGGCGATGGCGCCGCTGATTCTTACGCTTTGATTCTCGGATCGTCGTAATTCCACGAACATCAGTTTGCGGCCTTTTTTCCCGCAGGCGAGCCGTTCTGTGATTCAAAGAGGAATGTTACTTCATCAGCGGAGAGTGCGCGGTTCCACATCATTGGCTCGGCTATCAACCCACGAAAGGATTTGCCCAAATCGTGCTCCTTTTTGTCCACATTGGAGCGGTTACAGCCGATCACAAGGTTGAAGTCGGTGTTGCCCGGCCGGCCGGGTTGATCCCAGGTTAATTCGCCCTGGACCTGGCCATCCACGTAAAGCAACTCCTCGCTTCCGTCAAAGGTCATCGCCACCTGATGCCATTGTCCGTCGTCCACCCGGCACTTGGCCACTAACAAGTGGTCGCCCGGCCCCATTTCCATGCTCACCTGGCCGTACCATTGGTTTTGCTTCCAGTCCCCCGCCACGCTCAGGGCGTAACCTTCGCTGTAAGACTTGTCAAAAATGCGCCGCCAGTAGTGGTCGCCCGTCTTGGTCTTGATCCAGGCCGAAAGAGTCAGTTGCTCGGGATTCAGCGAGGGGTTGTTGGTCACCACAATCTCGTCGCCGTCAGCCGTGAACTCGTAGGCGCCGCCCTGCTTGCCATTGGGAGTCCAGCGCACCCCGGACGTCGTGCCGTCGTTTCCCTTGCCACTGCTGTCGCTGACCCGGCCACTGGTTTCATCCCGGTCAAAAGTCATGTGCAACACCAGCCCTTTGCCCAGGCTTTCGGCGGTGACGGGCGCTTTGTCCGGGCCGGCTTTAGCGACAATGATTGGAAAGGCAATGCCGACAACAATCGCCGCCGTCAGGATCATGAAGGTGGTTTTTTTCATAAGGAGGATTTTGATGGTGGTAAACAGATTGAAAGAGCCCGCGCCGGCCAGCGAAGCGGTGGTCACGGCGGAAGCCAGCCCGGCGGGGGCCGCATGGACGGCGTGGGCGGCGAGGGCCGAGGTGATCGCGACCGCGGAAGCAACAATGCCCCGGCGGGCGAAATGGCCGCGCAATTTTTCCACGGCGCGAGCAACGCGCTTCTGCGCCGCGTCCTCGTTGCTGCCCAGCATTTCGCCAACGGCACGGAGGTCGCGATGCTCGAAAAAGCGCAGCACGATGGCCGCCCGGTCGCGGTCGCCCAATTGATTGATCGCGTCATCGAGCAGCGGGGCGATGCGCTCGAACTCATCCTGGGATTGGTTTTGGAAATCGTTCATTTCGACGGCCTGCCTTTCACGATGTTGGCGCCGGCGTTCGGTGCGCATGAGCGTGGTGGCCACATGCCAGGTGCGCCGGTGCAGCCAGCCGCCAAGCATGACCTCTGGGGACAAGGTTCTGGCCAGCCGCGCCAAATCCGTGAACACGGTTTGAACGACGTCATTGGCCCGGTGAGTGTCGCCGTTGACCAACCGCACGGCGGTCGAATAGACGAGATCAATGTAGCGCGCCACCAGTTCGCGGAACGCCGGTTCTGAACTGTTGTTGGCATATTCAGCGAGCAATGTTCGATTATCCGTCATTATTCACCTCTATAGCGCCGTCAACGGGCTAATCCGACAAAGATTTTGCAGGCGTTGGCATTTTGATCGGAAACAAGGAATATAAATGCAGGGCAGGAATGATCCAAGCAATAGAAGGGAAATCTGAGAGGATTTTCTTGCGGCTTTCCTTGGCAAATATTATCCCATGCAAATGGATACCCGCGAAGCATTCATCGCGCTAAACATGATTGAAGGCGTCGGTCCGGTGCGTGCCCGATCCCTGCTCGAACATTTCGGCGAAGCGCCGAAAATCCTTGCCGCCTCAAAATCCGCTTTGCTCCGCGTCCGCAACATCGGCGACGATACCGCTGAAAACATCGCTTCGTGGGAAAAATCCATTGACCTCGCGGGCGAGTTGAAACGCATTTCTGACTTCGGCTGCCATGTTTTGATTTCGCCGGATGAAAATTATCCGGCCATGCTTCGCGAGATTTACGATCCGCCGCTGGTGCTTTACGTCAAGGGCGCGCTAAACGGCCAAGGATAAGAACGCCGTGGCCATGGTCGGCTCGCGGATGACGACGCACTACGGCATCGAAACCGCGCGCAAGCTGGCGTATCAGCTTGCCTATGTCGGCGTGACGGTGGTGAGCGGCGGGGCGCGGGGCATTGACACGGCGGCGCACCAGGGCGCCTTGAGCGGCAAGGGCCGGACGGTTGCGGTTTTGGGCACAGGCATCAACCTGGTGGCGCCGCCGGAGAACGCGGAGTTGTTTGAGCGGATCGTTGCCAACGGCGCGCTCATCACGCAATTTCCCTTCAACCGCCCGGCGGACAAGCAGAGTTTTCCAATCCGGAACCGCATCGTTGCCGGCATGACTTTGGGCACGGTGGTGGTGGAGGCGAATTTGACCAGCGGCGCGCTGATCACTGCGAATTTCGCAACGGAATATGGCCGGCAGATTTTCGCGGTGCCGGGAAGAATTGATTCGCCACGCAGCAAGGGCTGCCACGACCTTATTAAAAAGGGCGCGAAATTGTGCGAAGGCGTGGAGGATATTCTGAGCGAGTTCGAGTATCTGTTCCCGGCCAGCAATCGCCCGCCATCGGCTGGTGAAACGGGGGTGTTGCCGGCGCTGGAACTGAACGAAAATGAGCAGAAGATTTTCGCGGCCGTAAGATTGGAAGATGAGACGAGCATTGACGAAATCATCCGGGCGAGCAGCCTGCCGAGTTCAACCGTGAACGTGGCCTTGTTCAGCCTGGAAATGAAGCGGCTGGTGAAACAATTGCCGGGAAAGTTGTTTGTGAGGAATAAATGATATCAGTTACGCCACAACGTCCCAAAGCGAGCGAAGAAAACCCGGTTAGGGCCTAAAAATAAATGCCATCTCCTTTTTTATATTCCACAATTCAACTGGGGCATCATCTCCAAATTTCTTTCGCAAGAGGCTTTTCAATATGTAAGACTTGCCGTTTTACTAGGGATGTAAAAATCTCTGCCCACGGAATAGATGAAAACCCTTTCCAAATCATCATTTCGAGGGTTGGATTCCATGAATTATTTCGTCGCCGTAGATAAAACCAATGCTTTCCCAATTCAAAAGTGTCCTTGCCAGTCATAGACAATTCGGTTTCAAATATATTGGTAGTAATGCGATGAGCTTCACTTTCCATTGAAACCTTATATTCAAAGTCTATGGAAAGTTCTAAAGAATAATAATTTTTCATCCTTTTATGCCATGTTTCAATGAGGACGCCGGTTTTTTCTAGTAGTTCTGGCGATACCTCAAATCTATACTCACGTTTGCCTTGTTCAATATCTTTCTCTCTGTAAAAACGAGGCGTTTCGTTTTCGCTAAAAGTAATCCCTGCACAGACGACTCGGCGCCAGATCGCACTTTGTGAAGTTTCGGTGATTGGCTTTAACCCATGACGTTTTGCCAAGCTTTGAAATAACTTCCAGCCATCCTTCATGGCAACTGTTTTGAGCGTCATTCGTTGTATAAGCTTGGGCCAATTGAGTTCGGTTGGCACAGGTTGTATATTTTGTGACTTGACTAGAGGAGCTTGTATATTTTGTTTCTTGGCCGCCGAAACAAAAAGGCGCACTTTTGCATTGTATGCCGATGCCGGTTCACTTTTCAAATCAAGATATGTCCCAATGTCTTCAATCAATTGAAGCACGTCGTCTTGATCCCCTGCATTCAAAGCGTTCTTGGCCTTTAACGGCTATTTGATGTTAGATACACCAGCGCCGTTTGCAACAAGAGGAATGTGCGGTCTCTGTAATCCCCATCGAGCACCGAGTTCGAATAAAACGTAGGAAGAGCTTAAGCTTGCCGGAGTCAGCACGCCTATGAGAAGGTGGGCATCCCTTAATAACGCAAGCAATTCATTTTCAGTGTCTGCACCGCCGGCCAATTTATGGCCAGGAATGCTGGTGCACAAAATATCCTTAGCTGGCAAACGAAAAGCCGTCTTTAAAAGGTCGGTTAACGCCTTAACCAATTCGATGTCTTGACTACTATGGCTGATGAAGATTTTGGCGGGTTTTGATTTCTGTTTTTCCCGCTCAACTTCATCTTCGACGATTTTAGAACTAGTCCCAGGCTCCGCTACTACGTCACCATAAGCTTCAATCATTGGAGTGGAGTGTCTGTCTTTCTCAAGAACAGGCCTGTTGAATGTAAAATCCCTAAGAAGTAATTCTTCATGATAAGCTTTGAGCGAACCTTCTCTGGGTATGCTTTGAATTTCTCGCGGCAGCGAGATTTTCCAATTACCACCAACAGTATGTCCCTGGCTTCGGTAGATAGTTTCATACCGCGTTATTTCGCCCAACAATTTGCGCTGGTCGTCACTTAGCTTTAACGCACAACTAATTTCGACATCGTCAAACTCAAAACTTTCTCCTTCCTTTTTTTCGCCCAAATATTTCGCACGCAAAAACTCCAGCAAGCGAACCCGCCAATCTTCGTAGGCCTCTCCATCCCTTGTCAGCAATATTCCAATGGGACGGAGTTCATAGCAATTTCCGCCGGAG
>Ga0206843_10218_pt1 | contig 15777 bp, 16 predicted proteins | sample Alteio_BWOrgCont_21_FD_152869 | JGI IMG/M metagenome (GOLD analysis project Ga0206843, IMG submission 152869) | Enriched cells from forest soil in Barre Woods Harvard Forest LTER site, Petersham, Massachusetts, United States -... | ecosystem: Environmental > Terrestrial > Soil > Temperate forest >...
CAGTAAGTGCTATGCTATAAGGGCTGATATATATTCAGCTAAAGAATTGCCAAAACATAGCGCTCAGCAAACAGAGACCAGTAATAATAGCGGTAATCAGGTGCCATCTGCTACACTGTATGTATACAGGCTGCAAGATACCACCCTGGCTACAAGCTATAAAGTTCACCTGAACAACGACTCGGTACTCTGTACGGTAAAGAGCGGATATGGGGCGTCTTATAAAATATATAACGAAGGGCCAATAACCCTATGGGCTGAGACAGAAAAAAGGCAGGAACTGAAAGTTGATGTAAAATATGGCCACAGCTACTATATAAGGTGCGGCGTAAAAAATGGTGAGATAAGAATGCAACCCGTACTGCAACTCACGGATAACAACACTGGTATAAAGGAATATAAGGAATCGGCAAGAAAGGGGAAAGAGCACAATGTAAATTACCTGTACCGGGAGCATTGATCTATTAAATACCATAAACAATCTTTATAATTTACCTATTTTGTGATTATGGCAAATCAAAAAACGAAAAAGATACTGAGAACAAGTTTGCTTGTATTATTGGCGGCACTGGTGATCATCCAGTTTATTCACCCGGCGAAGAACATTAGTACTACTGCATCTCCTAAAGATATAGCCGTATTATACCCGATGCCCGACAGTGTACACCAGATACTGCAAAAGGCTTGCTACGACTGCCATAGCAATAACACAAGATACCCATGGTACAACAATATTCAACCGGTAGCGTGGTGGCTGAATGATCATATCTCTGATGGTAAGGAGGAGCTGAACTTCTCTGAGTTTGGCAACAGGCCGCTGGCTAAGCAGGCTAAGAAACTAAAAAAGATAGCACATGAAGTGCAGGAAGGTGGTATGCCGCTCGGCAGCTATACATGGATACACAGAGACGCCATACTCACCGACAACGAAAAGAATATACTGATAGACTGGGCGACAAACTTATCGAACCAGATAGCTGCGCAAGCGCCTGTACAAAACTAGTATCTCTCAAAAGTTTACTACAAACTGAGTTTGCTTTTATAATAAAAGAGCAGAAGCATCGTTATTATACCTATACGACTTACCCTTAGCTAAACATATGAACCAACTGCGAATTATTCTATTGGCTGTTGTAAGCCTTTCGTTTTCATTTTTTGCCATTATCTCTTCCTGCAAAAAAGATAAATGCAAGGGAATTACCTGCTTAAACAGTGGCACATGCTCTGATGGCAATTGCAACTGCCCTGCCGGCTATACAGGGAGCCGGTGTGAAACGGACATGTGTGCAGGAGTAACGTGTTTAAACGCGGGCCACTGTGAAAACAGCAAGTGTAAATGTGCCACTGGCTATTTTGGGGTAAACTGCGAAAACGCTGATTCGCCCGCAATTGCTTACCGCAATAATGCCTTTACGCCAGTCACTATAGTCATCAATGGCTTTACACAGGTAATTGCACCAGGTGCCGTTGTTGGGTATAAGCGGGCTTATGGTACCATTGCTGAAGGCTCCGCTTCTACATCCGGCAGTGCGGGAGCGAAAATAATATGGAATATACTGGATACTTTTTTGGGCAGCGGACAAATAAAAAACATAGATGTTGGCCCTGACTATTTTTTCATGAAGATCGGCAATGGAAGCGATTATAATACCCTTTCCATGTTATACGTGAATTACGGGCTACCAGATCAAACTCTTGATGGCATTGATGTACCTAATACTTCTTGGGGCTATGTTGGCATTGGTTATTACAAGGCGTTTACCAATTCGAATTTGCGCATCGTCACTGGTTCTGAGATATGGAGTTCTCCAGTTACATTACCATTTACCACGAACCAGTCTTTTACTTACCTGGCGGATTAGCCTTTTAAATAAATAAAGGGCAAGTTGCCCCACCCTTTATTTCATTTAATGCTAAATTTGTTACTAATTTGTAGCTGCAGGTGTGCTTGCGGCAGTAGTTTCGTTTATTGCAGACATAGCCTCTTTATAATTTTTCCAATTGGTATTAGGATGCGCCTGGCGCAGTGAGCTTGAGATGATCACCGTTCTGAAAGTTTGAGTACCAGGGAATGGTGTAGTTGTGCCATCAACCGATAATACTGAAATATAAAATCCTCCCGGGTAAAAATTATAAACCGTCGAAATACCGGCATTTATATCGGGTAGGTTCGTCCATGATCCGTCAGCATACTGCATATATACTTCAACAACTCCATTGTCTGCAATATCTGTAGTAATATCAACATCGGTAAATGTTGCAGAATAAACGTTATTTGAAAGATCCCAGTGGGTAACACTAAATGCCTGGGCACCTTTTACATTTGCATTTCCATCTGCACCGGTATAACCGCGTGGGCCTTGCGCGCCTTGCTTAGTACAGCTATTGAATATTAATACGCTGCCTGCAACCATAATCATGATGATCTTTTTCATTTGTGTTTGTGAGTTGATCCGCTAGTTCCGGGCGAATGTTGTAGATGATCAGCGTGGAACTATAGCTTAATGCTAACGCTAACAATTGTGGAGACAAATTTAATGCCAGTATATTAAGCAAAAAGTTAAAATGCATTAAGCAATTATTCTTTCTTCTTTCTTACCACAAACCGGTCGAGCATTTTCTGCTCATTTGCCGCTGCTATTACTTCATTAACCCGCTTCTCTCTCAGCTCAATGCTTTTTACATGGCTGAGGTGGTAAAGAATGTACTTTTTATTGGTAATACTGAGTGTGTCGTAATAATCCTTTGCCTTTTTATTGGCTTTAAATGCCTTTTCTAATTCTGGCGGTGGGGTCAGGGATTCTATATGATCCAGTTTGGCCCATGTGCCCTGCTGCTTTGCCTGTTCTATCTTTTCGAGTCCGGCGGGTGTCATTAGCCCTTGGGCTATGAGCTTTTCAACCCGGTCTTTATTTAATTTAGACCAGCCACTTTTGGGCTTTCGCGGTGTAAACTGCTGCATATAGCTATGCTCATCTATTGGGTTGAAGGTGCTATCTATCCACCCGAAGCAAAGGGCTTCCTCTACGGCATCGGCATACTCTACGCGTGTTTTGCCACTATCCTTTTTATAGTATATCAGCCATATACCGGTGCTGGTATCATGGTTTTTCTCCAGCCATTTACGCCATGCCTTTCGGTCTTTGGCGTAGTAAGTATTTGTTTTGTCAATTCCTGTGGGCATACAGGTACCAAATTACAAAAAGTTACTGCTTCTACTTAAATCTTGGATGGTATTTTTCCAGTGTCTGGCGCAGGTAGCTCCTGTCCAGGTGTGTATATATCTCTGTGGTGGTTATGCTTTTATGGCCCATCATTTCCTGCACGGCGCGCAGGTCTGCCCCACCCTCTACCAGGTGTGTGGCGAATGAATGCCGCAAAGTATGCGGATGGATATTCTCCTTCAACCCCACCTTCTGCCCCAGGTCTTTTAATATCATAAACACCATTACCCGCGACAGGGCCGTACCACGGCGGTTAAGGAACAATATATCTTCATTGCCTTTTTTTATTACCGGCATGTGATTACGCACATGGTCTTTATATAGCTTAATATACTTTACTGCGGCTTCACCTATTGGTACCAGGCGCTCTTTGTTGCCCTTACCTATTACCTTGATAAACCCGACATCCATATACAGGTTAGAGATACAGAGATTGATGACCTCGCTCACGCGCAGGCCGCAGCTATACATGGTTTCCAGCAGTGCATGGTTTCTCTGGCCTTCCGGTTTGCTGTGGTCTATTGCATCAAATAGTTTGTCGATCTCTGCGAGGCTTAGTACGTGTGGGAGCGAGCGTTTTAGTTTAGGTGCGTCCAGCAATTCTGTAGGATCTTTTTTGATCACTTCTTCCAGCAGCAGGTATCTGAAAAACGACTTGGTTCCGCTCAGCACACGCGCCTGCGTACCGGCGGAAAGCCCCAGCTCATTGATATTGATCAGTAAAGATTGCAGCTGCTCTAATTCCAGCTGCTCCACGCCTATGCCCGGAAATGCATCCTGCACATGATCGCGCAGCATAGCGACATCATGGAGGTATGCCTCAATGGTATTGTCAGACATGGACCGTTCCAGTAGTAAATATGCTTTAAATCCTTTAAGATATGCTTCCCACATAGAACCCTGTCCCCTGAGGGGAACAACAAATTTAGCTAAACTCTAAACTTAAACCGAAGTTATCTATCAACGATCTTATCATTGAAGTACATAACATGGGGAACCCCTTCAGGGGTTTGGGGTTTTTGTTATCTTGCATTCATGTTACATCTTGCAATTGTAAACGGGCCTAATTTAAACCTGCTGGGTATACGGGAGCCGCATATTTATGGTAGCCAGTCTTTCGAGCATTACTTTAAGCAGCTGGCACAGCGGTTTCCTTTGGTGCATCTGCATTGTTACCAGAGCAATGTGGAGGGTGAGCTCATTAATTACCTGCATAGTTGCATGGGGAAAGTGCAGGGCATTATTCTAAATGCCGGGGCATACACGCATACCAGCATAGCCATTGCGGATGCGGTTGCCGGGATAGGATTACCTGTGATTGAGGTACACATCTCCAACGTGCTGGCGCGCGAAGAATATCGCAAAACATCGTTTATTGCGGCAAAGTGTGTGGGTAGCATCAGCGGGCTTGGTGTTGACGGGTATGCACTGGCAGTGCAATATTTTATAGATACTCTAGCCTCTAAAACCCCTTAGAAAGGCGAGTATATCCATTCTTTTCTTTCCCTCCTGCTGCACCTCATCTATATACACCCAGCCATCGGCTGCTGCAAAACGGAGATAGGTATTGTGGTCAGTGTCGTAGGTGCCGGCTTCTGCCTCGTTGATTTCGGGTTGATAATGTGCACGATATATTTTTGCCATTTTGCCCGCCAGGGTAGTATAAGCGGTGGGATATGGGGACATGCCCCGAATAAAGTTATTCACCTCTTCAGCCCGTTTTGTCCAGTCTATCTGCAGTGTTTCCTTAAATATTTTTGGGGCGTTTTTTATATCCTTCGACGTAAGGTCCTGCGGTACTTCGTTCAGTATGCCCAGGGCAAGGCCTTTTACTGTTTTTACAAGTAGTTGTGCACCTGCCTGCATTAGCTTATCGTGCATGGCTTCGGCATTATCGTTGGGGAGTACAGGCACCTTTTGCTGCAGCAAAATATCGCCGGTATCTATCTCATGTTTCAGCTTAAAGGTGGTGACGCCGGTCTCTGTTTCGCCGTTGATGATGGCCCAGTTGATGGGTGCTGCGCCCCGGTATTGCGGCAGCAGCGACCCGTGTACATTTATGGTGCCCATAGGCGGCATATTCCAGACAACTTCCGGCATCATGCGGAAGGCTACTACTACCTGCAGGTCGGCATTAAGGCTTCTTAGTTCCTCTACAAATGCAGGGTCTTTCATTTTTAGCGGCTGCAATACTCGCAGGTCCTTACTGTCTGCATATTGTTTTACGGCAGATGATTGCAGTTGCATACCGCGACCGGCAGGTTTGTCTGGGGCTGTAACTACTGCTACTACATTAGCGCCTGCTTCAATGAGGGCATTAAGAGAGGCTACAGCAAAATCGGGTGTGCCGAAAAATACAATACGCAGTTGTTCGAAAGTTTTCATTCGTACTGCAAAGCTAAAATAATAATGGCTTTTACTGCACTTATACTACTGCAACCCTTTCATTTGCCTGTCCAGCACTATCAAGGCGTTCCTTGCCTGGGGGTTGTTTGGCTCTATAGCCAGTGCAGTTTGCCAAGCCTTAATGGCTTCATTGAATCTTCTGTTCACATAGAAATTCACACCTACATTAAAAAACATATCGTCCAGCTTAGGATACCTGGGATATAATGCCCTCACTTTCTCCAGGTTGGCAATGGCGCTGTCCGGCATACGTAAATTAAAGTAAGCCATCCCCCTGTTAAGGAAACCAGACACAAATGCAGGGTCTATCGATATAGCTTTATCGTAATATTTTATGCCCTCACGCAGGTCAAACTCCTTGCCCACTGTATCTTTCTCCAGGTCTGCAGAATTGATGTAAGACGATGCCACATCTGCATTTACAAGCACACTGTTTGGCGCATTCTTTATATCATGAAAAAATAATGTCTTATCATTTTCCCATTGTGCATTACGGTTTATGGTGGTAAACCCACAAACCACTATCAGCAGCAGCATTAATCCACCTATCGCTAGTTTACCGGTTGCAACAGGTTTTATCCGCTCCATACCCTTGTACAAAAAGAAAGCAACCGCTATGCAGAAACCCACTGATGAGTGGTAGATAAGACGTTCGCCCATAGTACCACCTATATTAAAGATAAGGTTGCACACCAGCGCCAGGTTCAGCAGGTAAAAGGCTATGGCAAAGCAAAGCACGCTGCGTTTCTTAAAGTAGTAAAACATCATCCGGATCAATCCTAGATGCACGATGATAGAAAGCCACACAATGGGGTTACTAAAGTCTTTATAAGGAATAGTATTGTAAGAGTAATCAGCAGACAACGGATGAGGAACAATGAGCAGCCGCAAATAGTTAAGCGTGGTGCCAATTTTTGTAGCCAGTTTCTCTACGTCGGACGCTAGCGCATAGGGATTATTAAGAATGTCATTCTCGCTGTCAGGGCTCATAGAGGCTACTATCTGCAACCTCATAAATATATACCCTGCCATTACCGCATAAAAAGGCCAGCATATTTTAATGCTTTCGAATAAAGAATATCGCTTAAACAGGTAAAATGCCAGGGGCAGTAATACGATCACTGCAATGGCATATTCCTTAGAAAGGAACGCGAGGAAATAGCTGACAAGCCCCGCCACCAACAGGCCTTTATTATCTTTCTGCTCGTCATACTTAAAGGCAAAAATAAAAGTAAGGCATACAAACATGAGCGACATGATCTCATCGCGACTCTTTACATTAGCTACCACTTCTGTATGTATGGGGTGTATGGTAAACAGGATAGCTGTGAGCAGAGCCATGATCATATTCTCTCTGAAAACGACATATCTCAGAAAATACAGCAACACGATCATTGATGCCACAAACCATATCACGTTAAACACATGCCGTATATGCATATTTTTCATCAGCGTCTTTTCCTGTGGGCCATGCTCACCGGCATGCGCCACTACGCTATCCACCTTCTTTAGTGGTATAGCGCCCATAAACTGTTGCTCTACAGCAAACGTAGCTATAGACAATGGTCTGTAACGCCCACCTGAAAGCTGGTTGCTGGAATTGAACTGTTTGTAATAACTATCAAAAGCGTCTTTGGTAAATATGCTGCCTAGCCCGGCAAAGCCTTCATAGACGTATTCGTTTTTTACAATTACGATGGTGTCATCAAGTGCGTATTCGTTCTGGCTGGTATTTATATAAAACACAAAGGCGAGCAGCCCAACTATTATTGCTTGTATCTTAAACTGATATAGCCATTCGGGCAATTTCAGATCAATAACGGGTTTTGTATCGTCTATTATTTCCTGCTTTTGCTTTACTACAGGGTTTGGTCTTTGAGCAGTATTTACTTTGTTTGTTGCCATTATCAGTAAGTGATAGCCAAATGTAATAGTTTATATTTTTATAGTCAACTGCAACATTGTCATTTAGCGGGTTGCATAGCTGCATTCACATCGTTGAGCGCCTTTTGAGCATCGGCATAGCGGGGATATAACTTCAAGGCTGTTTGCAAAGCTACCATGGCTTTAGGATATTGCCTGCCGGAATAATATAACATTCCCGCATGGTAATACATTTCCGGCAATTGGGGATGTACGGGGTAAATTCGCATTACCTGCGCAAGGTCTGCCATCATACTGTCGGGTTGTTCCAGTTTATAATACGCCACACATCTGTTCATGTAGCCTAATACATAGTTATCCTGCATACCCAGCACTTTGTTATACAGCGATACTCCTCTGTGCAACTCTTCTTGCCGCTTGTTCTCATCTTTTTCAAAGTCAGAATTATTTACCAACATACACGCCACGTTGGCATTTACCAAAAAGCTATTGGGCGATATGGTCACATCATGAAAGAATAAGGTCTGGTCGTTCTTCCAGTCTTTGTTTCGGTTTATTGTTGTAGCCCCACAAAGGCTTATGAGCAGCAACAATATTGCCGCAAGAGATACTTTACCCATATGCACAGACTTTATATGGTCGATCCCTTTAATGAGTAAATAGGCAGCAGCCATCACAAAACCGACCGAGGCATGGTAGATAAGGCGCTCACCCATAGTAGCACCTATATCAAAAATAAAATTGTTGACCATTACTAAGTTGAACAAATAAAATGTCATGGCAAAGCACAACACGCTCCGCTTCCTGAAATAATAGACGATTCCTCCTAATAACAACAAGTGAACAATAGCAGATAGCCACACGAGCGGATGAGTAAAGTCTTTGTAAGGGATCTGGTTATAGGAATAATCTGAAGATAACGGATGAGGGAAGACCAATAGCTTCAGATAATTGAGGCTGGTAGCAATTTCTGTAGCCTGTTTTTCCGTGCCTGAAGCAAAAGCATAAGGGTTTATCTGTATGTCGGTGTCGGAAAGCTCACTTCTCGGTCCTAACGTTTGCCACCGAATAAGGAGGTAAATAGCGGCAATTGCAAAATAGGGTAATGATGCCAGCAAGCTTTTACTTATGGTATAATTACGGAACAAATAGAAGGCCAGGGGTAATAAGGCAACCAGTGTAATTGCATATTCTTTAGAAAGGAACGCCAGAAAATAGCTGGCAAGCCCCAAGGCGAGGTACCACTTTTTGTTACTATCCAGGTATTTGAATGCAAAAATGAAAGTGAGGCAGATAAATAGCAAGGACATTAATTCGTCTCGGCTTTTCACATTGGCTACAACCTCTGTGTGAATAGGATGAATTGTAAACAATACTACCGCCAAAAAAGCTATGAGCGGATCGCTCTTAAAGACTATATACCTGAGAAAGTATAATAACACCACCATAGATAAGGCAAACCACACCACATTCATAAAGTGCCTTATATGCATATTATTCATGAAATGCCGTTCGTAGGGCGCGCTCAGGTCATAGATGCCTGCGTTGATCACGCTATCTACTTTATCTTTTGCTATAGCGCCAAAAAACTGCTGCTCAATAGCAAAGCTCACAATAGACAATGGCCTGTAGCGGCCGCCCGAAAGCTGGTTGGTGGTGCCTAATTGCCGGTAGTAGCTGTAATAGGCATCTTTGGTAAGTATATCGGATATACCAGTGATACCTTCCAGCACGTATTCGTTCTTTACAATTACCACGGTATCATCGAGTGCGTATTCATTGCTGACCGTATTAATGTAACAAATGAAGGCCAATAATACTATAATAAAAGCCTGGAATTTAAAGTTATATAACCACGAGGGAAAGCTCAGACCACTTGCATTAGTATTGCGCATATTATTTTCGATCGTCGATAAGTAATTATATTTATTATGCATCACCACAAACCGCTGCCAAATCTAATTATTTCCGGATAATGAAAAATGTATTAATGCGGTTCTTTTACATTTGCATTAACATTAAACTTTCTTATCTAAATATAGTCAAACCATAAATCAAACGAGATAAATGCCGGATCCGTCGGATCAACTGGATGATCATATATTGGTAGCTTCTTTTAAGAATGAACAAACGCGGGAAGAAGCTTTTACAAAACTGGTACATAAATACCAGGAACGACTGTATTGGCATATACGCCGAATGGTAGTAGAGCATGAGGACACCAACGATATATTGCAAAACGTATTTATTAAAGTCTGGAAAAACCTGGCTGAATTCAGGGAAGAATCTAACTTATATACGTGGCTTTACCGAATTGGCACCAACGAGGCACTTACATGGATAGAGCAGCAAAAACGCCGCAGCTCGGTTTCAATAAGCGAAAATGAAGATGTATTTGCAGAAAGGCTGACGGCTCAAAAAGACTTCGACCCAAATATGGTGGAATGGAAACTGCAGCAGGCGATACACACGCTGCCGGAAAAGCAAAAACTGGTATTTAACCTCCGCTACTACGATGAAATGCCATATGAGGATATGGCGGGAGTATTGGGCACATCGGTAGGCGCACTAAAAGCATCTTACCACCATGCGGTGAAGAAGGTAGAGGCGTTTCTGAAAGGAATTTAAACTTTTAATAAAGATATTTGTCTTAATAATAGAATGAACAAAGAAAACGGCATATCACAGGAGTTAATAAGCATGGATAGCTTCCTTGCCGGTTATTCGCGCAAAATGCCTTATTCTGCGCCTGCTGGTTATTTCTCAAATTTCGGCGCTGAGCTTACGGGTACTATCGAAATTCTGGACAAACCGGAGTTAATGCCACTGTGGGGCAGGGCGCTACCCTACTTTGTTCCGGGTGGTTATTTTGAAGCATTAACGGACCATATAGTGTCTATGGCTGTTACCAGCGATGCCATATCAAACATGCCCGTTGGTTCGTCTTATAATGTTCCTGCCGGATATTTTGAGACATTACCAGGTCAAATGCTGCTCGCAGCAAAGGCCAGTGATGTTGAAGTGAAGACGCATGCTAAGCTGATACCGCTGAGACGGAGGAAAGGACGTAGCACTATACGCTGGGCAGCAGCAGCGGTTATGTTAATGTGCATTGGGCTTGGCTCTTTCGAAGCGTTCTATAGTGGCGCCCAGCCCAGCCACGAGAAGATGCTGTCATCAGTTACCAGTGGCGATATACATGACTATTTACAGCACACTTACCGGCTTGATGTAGACCAAATAGTAAGCGCTGATATCAATAATCTACAGGTAGATAGTAAAGATATTATCCAGTACCTCAACGAAACAGGCTGGGACCAGACTGAATAATATGAGATGTGAACAGGCATGCCTGAAAATGTTATAGAGTTTATGAAAAGGATAGTGAGAGTATTTTTAATTGCAATAGTTATAGTTATCACATACACATGCGCATGGTCGCAGCCGGGCCAGCCTATGGAGCGTATTCATGCTGCTAAAATGGCCTATATCACCGACAGGCTTCGCCTTTCAGAAGAGCAGGCAGGCAATTTTGTACCTCTTTATAACGAATACGATAACGAGATCAGGGCTACCCGCCACAATTATTTCAGTAAATATGGGGGAGTGAACCCCGCAGAGTCTGATGATGCCACGGCACTGCAGGCGATTGATGACAACCTGGATTACCAGGCCGATGTAATAGACATAAAGCGTAAGTATAACGAGCGTTTCTTAAAGATCATTACTCCCCAGCAACTTGCAGATCTTAACAGGTCTGAGCGCGAGTTTAAGCAAATACTGGTACAGCGCCTGAAGCAACACCAGAACAATGGCGGCAGGCTACAGCGACGAAACGGGCGTTAATTACAATACCGCTATTGCACTTTTTACATCGTGATAAAACAGGAATTGCCACCCTTCTCTCTTGCCCTGCTCTGCATATTTAGCCCGTAGTTCCATGGCTTTTTTACCGTCATAGTCGTACTTGGCTACGTACTTTATCAGCATTTGTTTTAGTTGTGGCGCCTCATCTCCCCCATAGAATATTTTGCCTGTTCCATCCTCTATTAGATACACAATATGCTGCGGACAGTGCGCGCCTGAGTGCATAAAACGAATATAGCCATCTATTATTCCCTCTTCGCCATCGAGCCATTTTACCTGCGACGATGAGAGTAAAGGTTCAATATCTTCAGGGTGGTAAGAGGGATAGCCTGTTTTTAGCGCATAATCAGCTTCGGCCCGGTAAATGTAATAGTCTGCGTTGGGGAAAGTGGTTTTTACTAATCCGTTGTCATCGGCATAGGTAAGGCAGCCTGCATGGTCTTTGTGCAGGTGCGACATCAGTACTTTAGTCACATCTCCTGGCTCATAGCCGTGGTCGCGCAGGTTACTATGTATTTTCAGCGTGCCGTCGCTATTATGGAATCCCAGCCCGGTATCAAAAATGATCACATCTTTATCTGTAACTACCAAAAAAGGCTGCACCTCTATCAGCAATGAACCTATGGAGCGGTCATTCAGCTCGTCTGTTCCCAGGTTAAAAGGAGTAAACAACTTATCGTGCCCAACAGTAAAAACGCCCTCTGATAATGGAAAGATCGTAGCCATACTGCAAAATTACTGCTTTCTGAAACAGGATAAAAGGATAATAGCATAAGGCAGATTGCGTTTGAGGAAACCGTGTTCGTCTTGCAAGGAGATCGCATGATCCGACCCTCGTAGTTTGCAGTTGAACAAGAGAGAACCCTTTTGGGGTTTTGGGTTTACCGTATCATCGCCTGCCGGTCTGCATCCAGGCGGACCAGGATAAAAATAAGGATACTGAAAGCAAGCAGCGAAGAACCTCCATAACTAAGGAATGGCAAGGTAATACCTATTACTGGCATCAGCCCAATGGTCATAGATATATTCACCGCAAAGTGGAAAAACAGGATGGAGGCCACGCAATAACCATACACCCGCGTAAATACAGAACGTTGCCGCTCGGCTACGAATATGATACGCAGCATGAGCGATATATACAATATCACCAACCCGGCACTGCCGACAAAACCAAACTGCTCCCCTATGGCGCAAAAAATGAAGTCGGTGTTCTGCTCCGGCACAAACTGGTTTTTGGTAGAAGTGCCATTCAAAAAGCCCTTACCCCAGAAGCCGCCGGAGCCTATAGCTATTTTAGACTGCAATACATTGTATTCAGAGCTGTTGCCTTTTTTTTCTTCACCGGCAACCAGTGTTTTGTCGTATTCATCTGGCACCTCTTTGCCCAGTGTAGAGTAGATACGGTCTATCTGGTGGCGCGCCAACACATGCTTGAAGGCAAATGGCACAGCCACTTGCGAAAACAGCATACAAAAAAGCCATATGCCTATTAATATAACTCGCGGCACCCACCTTCTCAATATGGTGTTTCTCAAAAGAACACCTATCAGTATTGCCAGTGCTGTGAGTATTACAAAGAGCAGCCTGCGCTCTACAAGCAGCGTAGCTAATACCAGGGCTACAACAGAGAACCCAATGACCAGCACGGCGTTTGGCAACCCCTCCCTGTACATTACCAGGAAAAAGCAGAAGTAGACAAGCGCAAGCCCTGTTTCCTTTTGCAGCAAGATGAGCACTGCGGGCGTGAGTGCTATTGCCACAGCTACAAGCCGGTGCTTTAGTGTTTTGAAATTAGTTTCCGGAAGAGAGAGGAATTTAGCCAAGGCAAGCGCGGTGAATATTTTAGCCACCTCCCCGGGCTGGAAACGAAAACTGCCTACTCCCAGCCATGATCGCGAACCCTTTACATCGACCCCGGCAAAAATAGTGACGACAAGCACCGCCAGAGCAGCTGTATAAATAAGGAATGCAAACGAGGAAAAAAACTTACTATCTGTAAGCAAAATAATGAACCCCAGGAGGAGGGAATAGCCAAACCACACCAGTTGCTTCATGTAGCTTTTATTCATCATAATGAGCGATACATCGGTGGTGCGATGCTCCACAGAAAATACAGCGGTGATACCTACTGCCACCAGAAGCACATACAGCAGCAGTATCACGCCATCTATCCTGTAAAACAATGCCTTTCTTAATGAGCTCACAATTTTATTTTTTATTACTTACGACTTTTTTGTATTCCTTACCCCTCTCAACCTGTTATCCACCCATCTTATAAACATAGTTGAGTCGGTAGCCTGCTTTATACTATCCTGGATATACTTACGGTCCATTTTTGCCTGGTAAACCTGGGCATCGTGCAGCCTTAGCACAGAGTCAATGGTATAAACATACTTATTTACCAGGTGGGCATTAAGCATTTTATCTTCCATAGCCTTCCTTTTTACCGACACACTGTCTTTCAGGTATTTCTCCATCAGCAGGCTGGCAATAGGCGCCGCCCAGGTAGCTCCGAAGCCTGCATTTTCTATGGCAACCGCTATAGCGATCTTCGGGTTTTCGCGTGGTGCAAATGCTACAAACATGGAGTGGTTAGCCATTTTTATCACTTCGCCGTTTACTATCGCTTTATTTTCGGCAGTACCGGTTTTCGCACATATGGTTATGCCCTCTATTTTGGCGCCTTCGGCGGTGCCACTTTCCACCACATCCTGCATAGCCTGCTGCACTACGCTAAAGGTAGTGTCTGGTATATCCAGCACCTTATGCTTTTCATGATATTTCAGCAGTATGCTGTCGTTCTCATTTTTACCTATAGCCCTTACAAAGTGCGGAGTGTAGTAATAGCCTTTATTGGCTATTATACACATGCCGTTTGCCATTTGCAAGGGTGTAAGCGCCAGCTCTCCCTGCCCCATGCCTACGTATACGACCGTGCAAGAATTCCAGTTGAAATGATAGCGGTTATTATAATATGCTGAATCGGGCAGTAATCCCCTGCCCTCAAACGGAAGATCTATTCCCGTTTGCCTGCCATAGCCGAAATTATGAAAGTAATTGTGCCAGATCTGCAAACCGGTTTTCACGCTCCCAAAGTTTTTATAATCGACTGTGAGCCTGAAGATATGACAGAAATACGAGTTGCAGGAGTGTGCCAGCGCCAACCGGAAGTTAGCAGCATGGCCCGCGTCTTTATGTTCGCACGCAATAGACCGTCCGCAATAATTATAGCTGCCGTAGCATGCAAGCCCAAAAGACGGTGTAATGGCACCTACACTCAGCGCCACAAGCCCGGTCATAGGCTTAATGGTAGACCCCGGCTGATAAGTAGCCTGCGTTGCCCGGTTAAATAACGGTCGCGTCGGCTCCCGGTATAAGGTTGCGTAGTTCCTGGCGCGCTCCTTGCCTCTTAGCAGGTTGGGGTCGTAAGTGGGGCTGCTCACCATAGCCAGTATGCCACCTGTTTTGGGGTCTATGGCTACCACGCTGCCTATTTTATTAGCCATCAGCTTTTCTGCATAAGCTTGCAGTTCTGCATCCAGGTAAAGGTCAAGCGACTTGCCCGATATTTCCTGGCTATCCAGTATGCCACCTTTAAATGGATCTCTTGGCCGATTAAATTTATCTCTTTCCAGGTAGTGCACACCACGTTGCCCACGCAGCACTTCTTCATACTGTAGTTCCAGCCCGCTTAGCCCCGCGTAGTCGCCTTGTCTATAGCTTTCATATCTTGATTTTTTAAGCATCTCTGGAGATACTTCACCAATATACCCCAACACTATACCTGCACTTGCATTTTCGTATTCTCTTATATTACGCTCTACCAATTCGAAGCCGGTAAACAAGTAAGCATTTTCCTGGAACCTCGCGGTTTGTTCCTGGCTTAGCTGCTCCATAAACGAGCTCTGACGCACATCTATATTACGCTCCTGTACCCGCTTCATGATTAAATTGTAGGTAGACCTTTCGATATCCAGTGCAGCACAAAACTGGGCGGTATCAAATGTTTTGGGAATGTTATGCGGCGTTACCATCAGGTCATACACAAGGCTGTTAGACAACATAACCTTATTTTTCCGATCGTAAACCACGCCCCGCGGCGGATACACCACTTTTTTATAAATGGCAATATCATTAGCTAATATCTTGTACTTGGCTTCGAAATTCTGCAGAAAAAAAAGCCGCAGCAATATCACAGACGCTACGCCTATAAATATAAAGCTAATAATGTATTGGCGCGGGTTTGCCGCTTGTGACATAAGCAGGAGGAGATTGAATACAGACCTGCTGCAAAACTAACATAAAAACATCATCAGCGTAGAAATACATCGGCTTTACAGATGTAGTTTAACCATTTGGTGTACAAAATGTGTTAAAAAAATGTTTGTTTTTCTAA
>Ga0206843_10219_pt1 | contig 15769 bp, 11 predicted proteins | sample Alteio_BWOrgCont_21_FD_152869 | JGI IMG/M metagenome (GOLD analysis project Ga0206843, IMG submission 152869) | Enriched cells from forest soil in Barre Woods Harvard Forest LTER site, Petersham, Massachusetts, United States -... | ecosystem: Environmental > Terrestrial > Soil > Temperate forest >...
GTAAGCACAACTACGAGTTCAGCTACGATCTGCCGGCATAAATCATGCAGGCCAGGCTATAAAATCAGGTGCAACCACATACCATTGCTTCGCAGGAGCAAAAGCTTTGCAGCGCTAACCACCACAGCAGCACATACGGGGCGTAGGTTCGCACCCCCATGTCATATGTCTGTGTTAAATGCCTATGCAGTATTAAATTCTTTCGCATGGCACAGATTTTAAGGCAACCAGTAAAACTGCATGCTCATGAAAACCGAAAAGAAAGCGCTGCCGAAAAACAAAGAGAACAATAACAAGCCCGTACAGGAAGCACTGCCATCGAGCAGGCAAAAGCCCATGGGCGACGAAGACGACCTGGAAAAGAAAGAGGACTACGAAACAGCTAAAGACGATGGTAACGACACTAATAGCGTGGGAATAAAGAAGAATGATAAATCTTCTCCTATTAAGTAACACCAGAATTGCAGAGGTAATTCAGACGTTTGGGCATGATTCTTTAGGCTATAGTGGTAGTCATGAAGTCCCGGTTATTTATCTATATCTCGCTTGCTGTCGATATCATTATCGCGATATCCAAGTTTATTGCAGCAGGCGTTACCGGCAGTTCGTCTATGATATCCGAGTCTGTGCATTCTGTCATCGACGCCATTAGCCAGGTGCTGCTCATCTGGGGTATAAAGACGAGTAAGAAAAAACCCGATGAAGACCGCCCCTTTGGTTATGGCAAGGAATTATATTTCTGGTCGTTCGTGGTATCGCTTATCATTTTCCTCATGGGTGGCTGTATCTCCTTTTACGAAGGTGTGCAACGCCTCAGCAATCCTGAGTTTAAAGGCAGCGCCACATGGAACTATGCTATACTAGCCATAGCATTTGGGTTTAACATCATTTCGCTCATAGCCGCATTAAAAGCCTTTAACAAGCAGCGTGGCGATATACCATTCCTGAAAGCCGTACTCGACAGCAAAGATCCATCTACCTTCATTGTGCTGCTTGGCGATGTAGGCGACGTGCTGGGCCTTCTCATCGCCTTTCTTGGCGTATACCTTGGCAGGCTGTTTCATAACCCCTATTTCGATGGTGGCGCATCTATGCTTATCGGACTGATCCTCATTGGCATTTCCGCACTGCTGGTCCGCGAAAGCAAAAGCCTGCTCATGGGCGAGACCACCAGCCGCAAAACCCAGCGCAAAGTGGTGTCCATAGCCGAGGCCGATGAAGCAATTATTAAGATAAAAAAGCACTTCTCCATGTATATGGCCCCCGACGAAATTCTGCTGCAGCTAATAGCCGTATTCAAAAAAGACCTCACTACAGAGCAGATTACCTCGGCCATAGAGCGCATCACCACGGCCATCAAAGAGGAATTTCCCCGCATCCGGCAAATATTTATAGAGCCGGCAAAGTAAGTATACGCTGATCTATGAATATGGGAACAATCGGCCCATATTCATTACATTTATCGGTTAATACCATTTGGGTAGCTATGTTACATTATTTTTAGTAGCCCGGCCTTTAGGTCGGGGTCAACAATGAAACAATAAACAGGCTTTAGCCGAAACTGCATCGTCAGTACAAATGGCCTGTAACTAAAGCAAGTATGCCGCTTACCTCGTCCAAATATTGGCCTTATCTCTTGTTGCTGCTGGCATCAATACCTTTGTTCTTCCTGAACATGCACAACAGTCATTCCGGTGGTGGCGACGACTATGCGCAGTATATAAAAGAAGCTCAGAACATTGCTGCTGGCAAACCCTACTACCTGTCCAACTACGTATTTAACGCCTGGAACAATTGTTATTCCCCGCCGCAATACCCGCCGGGCTTTCCGTTGCTGTTGGCGCCCGTGGTAAAGCTATGGGGCATAGAGATCTTACCCATGTGCTACTTCAATACAATGCTGGCAGTGGGCCTGTTGCTCTGCTTTTTTACTTATTTCAGCAAGTATGCCGGCACAGTAGCAGCTATGGCTATGGCATTGCTCATCACCTACAGCGGTGTCATGATAGATCTGAAGCAATCTGTATTGGCCGATGTACCCAGCCTGTTATTCGTAATGTTCTACCTTATCACCCGGCAGGCCGAAAATTTCAGCTCACGGCGCATAGCGTTGCTCATACTCTTTGCAGCAATGGCCATACTCATCCGCACCCAGTCGATATTGCTGGTATTTGCAGAGCTGACCTGGGGCGGTATGGCAGTAACAAAAGCCTGGCGCAAACAAAAAAGTTTCCCGGCGAAGTTGTTGCTGCAACTGCCATCACTGTATGTAGTGGCAGGTACGTTACTGCTCACAGCTTTCATCAGCAGGGTAGTATTCTATGCTCCACATAGCGCTACAGGGTTTTATATCGATTTCCTTGGCATCACCCTGCAAAAAGGCCTGCTCACCATAGTGCGCGATAACATTAGTTTCCTGCTATTATCCATCACCAACTTCTTTCATTACGAAACTGATAAAAGCATCCGCACCGCCATGGTTACCGTAATGGAAAACTGTGGGCTTGTATTTTGCATTATCGGGTTCATCATATCTGTTGCCCGCCGTTTGTCTTTCGATGATATTTTCTTTGTGCTGGTTTGCGGCCTTGTGCTATACTATCCCATTCACGACCTTCGCTATTTCCTGCCGGCTATCGCCATAGTCTTCTACTATTGCTATGTAGCACTGAGGCGTATATTACCTGCTGTCACCACCATAAAGCCGTTGTACATTGGCCTATGTATGGCCGTCATATATATTGTAGCCGGTGGCAGATATCTAAAAAGCACAGCGCAGCCTGTAAGTGGTTATGTACCCACAACAACCGACAAGCAGGCATTTAACTACCTTATCACCCACATCAGCGACAGTGACATCGTACTCTGTGCAAGGCCCCGCCTCATTACGCTCTATACTAACAAACGCTGCATGATACACGCCTGGCAATACCCTATGGACGTGAATAAAAAGGTATTTGACAGCCTGCACGTAAAATATTTGCTACTGGTGAGCGGCTTCGTAGAAGACTATTACCATACCTACCTGGACCATTTTCAGCACCCGCTTGATAGTGTGCAGGTGGCACCGGGATATATGCTGTATACACTGAGGTAGGCTACCCCGATAATAATGGTGATGATAGTACGTACCATAAGATGATTTATTAAAATAGTATTTACGCCAAATATGGCTCTAACAAAATTATCTAAAAATCGACAAACTCTGGGCGTGTGCTTTGCTTCTCTTACAGAAAAAACCGGCCACTAGAGCCGGTTCAATAATTTATGAGGTAGTTATATTAAAACCACAGCTTGGCAATGGAGTCAGTTATATCTACAAGCTCCTGGTAAGAATTCGGCTTGGTAACAAAGCAATTAGCGCCCAAACGGTAAGATATCTCCCTGTCTTTTTCTGATGACGAGGTAGTGATCACAATTACCGGTATAGGCCTGAGCTCTTCATTCCTTTTTATTTCTTTCAGCACATCTCTGCCATCCTTGCCGGGCATGTTCAGATCCAGCAGTATAAGTGAAGGATGTTTTTTTGCCACCGCATCTGTAAAATGCCCTATCAGCTGGTCGCCGTTGTGCATAAATACATAGTCCTGGTTATGCTTGTTCTCTAAAAAAGCGTCGCGTATTGACTCTCTGTCGTCGGGGTCATCATCTACAATAAAAACGGAATGTTTCATTTACGGGATAGTTTTTTTGACTGGCTGATTATTCTTCCAAATATAACTATTATAGTTGTCAACCTAAAATATTTTATACCGGTATAATGATCGTAAAGGTAGCTCCTTTGCCAGGAACTCCATAGGCTGTCATACCACCACCGTGGTTTTCCACTACCTTTTTGCATATGGCCAGGCCTATACCGGTACCGTCATATTCTGTTTTGCCATGCAGCCGCTGGAAGATGGCAAAGATCTTTCCCGCATACTGGTTATCAAACCCTATTCCATTGTCCTCTATTTCTATTTGCAGATATTTTTTAGCTTTCGTCAGGTTGTATTGTTCTACCTCTTTAGCGCTTACTGTTTTAGATGAAAGCTTAATATGCGGCGGCACGCCTTGCTTCGCAAACTTTAGCGAGTTGCCTACAAGATTCTGGAATAACTGCCGGAACTGCGATGGCACTACCGATACCACCGGTAGATTTCCAGACTCGATCACCGCTTTACTTTCCTCCAGTTTATGATCCAGTGGTTGTAGCGCCTCCGCTAATATAATATTCAGATCACTAGCCTCATAAGCATTATTGCCCAGTATGGTAGATACAGAAAGCAGGTCATTGATCATCTTCTGCATCCTGTTGGCTGCTATGATTATCTTGTTGAAGTAGACCTTACTTTCTTCATTTAGAGTATTGTATTGAGTAGTAAGAATGCGATCGCTGAAGGTAGATATTTTACGCAACGGCTCTTTAAGATCATGGCTGGCCACATAGGCATACTCTTCCAGGCTGGTGTTCGATTGCTGCAGTTGCAGGTTTTTCTGGTATAGCGCCTGCTCCACAACTTCCTGGTCGGTAATATCTACCGATATATTCAGCACGCTGTCCACCATGCCTTTCTCATTGCGCTCAAAGATGGTACCGTAGGTATGAAACCAGCGATACTCGCCGGCTGCATTCTGCATCCTGTATTTAAATTCTACTACCGGTTCATCTCCATTGTGCGGCGCCTGGTTAGCTTCTTCCAGCGCCCTGGCATTTTTCTCCATCAATGCAGCAGCATCGTCGGGGTGTATTATCGACGACATGAAGGGTACACCTTCTTCCATCACTTTAGCAGGCGCGTAGCCCAGCAGTTTTTCCACAGCATCATTAATAAAGCTGAACCGCCCTGTATGGATATTGTAAGAGGCGATAATAGATGGCGTAACATCAGTGATCTTCTCTATAAATTCCTGGTATTCTTTAAGCTGGCGTTCTGTATTTTTCTGCTCCGTAATATCCTGCACCGTGCCATATATGTTAAATGACCTGGGTATGCTATTACGCTTTATCTCGCCACGCGCATTCAGCGTTTTCATTCTGCCGTCTTTTAAAACAATGCGGTAATTGAAATCGAATGGTTCCTGGTGTTCTATAGCATTCCGAAGGCTTTGCCTCACCATCTCATCGTCTTCAGGATGATTATACTGTGCAGTTATAGCGCTTGTGTCCAGGCTTTGCGGTTCTATCTCGTATATGTGGTACAGTTCGTCCGACCACTTCATTTTTTTTGTCTCATAGTCCCAGCTCCAGTTACCTATATGGCTTATGGCCTGCGCCTGCTGATATAGCCCGTCGCTGTTTTGCAGTTGCTCTATCAATTGCTGTTTCTCGGTCACATCCTGGCAGGTGCCCGTCATTTTTGCTGGCACGCCATTCTTGTCGTATTGCAGCTCGCTTTTGGTATGCAGTATTCTTACCTCCCCTGCTGGAGTAATAATTCGGTAATGATGATCTTCGGGTAGGCCGGTCTCAAATACCTCCTGCACCTGTTTTATCCTGTTATCCCGGTCGTCGGGGTGTATGTGGGCTATGTAGGTCTCATAGCTCACTTCTTCACTTTGCGGTTCCAGCCCATATACACGGTACATCTCGTCCGACCATGTTACCTTATTTGCCGGTATATCCCACGTCCAGTTACCTATGTGTGTGCGTGCCTGCGCCTGCTTAAAGAGTTCGTCGTTTTCCTGCAGCTTTTCTATCAGCAGTTGTTTGTCGGTCACGTCTTGTATAGTGCCCACCATTTTGCTGGCTTCACCTGCATTGGCTATAGTTTCCGTTTTTGCATGCAGTACTTTCCTGGTGCCATCCTTCAGGGTTATGTGATAATAAGTATCTGACGGCTGCAGTGTTTCTTTAGCCGTTCTCAGTGTGTTCTTTATAGAAACCACATCGGGCACATCGTTGTAAGCTATGATCTCCTCAAAGTTAATTTCCGACCCCACTTCCATGCCATATATTTTATACAGCTCGTCCGACCAGGTGATGTTGCCGGTCGCCAGGTCCCACGTCCAGTTGCCCAGCCGAGATAGTTCTTGCGCCTGTTTAAACAGCAGGTCGCTTTCCTGCAGCTTCTCTATCAGGGATTGCTTCTCCGTAATATCTTGCACCGTGCCAAACATGTCGGTTACCTTTCCCTGGTCGTTGCGGGCTACATCGCCTTTCACGTTTAGGTGTTTGATGCGCCCCCCTGGCAGTATGATCCTGAAGTTATAGTCGCTGGGTATATGCAGGTCCGTCAGCGTTTGCATTTCATCATCTACCCTTGCTATGTCATCCGGGTGGCGAAAAGCGCGCGTATCTTTTGGCTGCACGTTTCCGTCGCCAGGTTCCATTTCATATATGTGAAAGAGCTCGTCAGACCACCGTACCTCATTTGTTTCCAGGTTCCAGGACCAGTTGCCGATATTAGCTATTTTTTGTGCCTGCCGGTATAATTCCTGGCTTTGCACCAGGTCGTCTATCATTTTATGGCGTGTGGTCACGTCCATAGCAGTTCCGTTCATTATCTTACGGCCATCCTTATAAGTGATAGTTCCCCGCGACCAGATCACTTTTTCCTTGCCATTGATCTGGTAGCGGTATTCATTATCATAAATGCCATCTTCCGCTATCGCTTTATCCCTGTTATCGTTTACTCGGTTGCGGTCTGCCGGGTGTACATGATCTATAAGTGTATAGAGGTTGAAGTCAGACAATTCGTAGATCTCTTTGAATTGCGGTGTCACGTCCATCTTTCCTGTTACTACATCAAGCTCAAAACTGCCCAGCTTTGCCTGCGCCTGTGCATCGAGCAATTGTTTTTCACGCAGCAGCAATTTATCGCCGGTTCGTTTTTCCGTATCAACATCCAGTATTATACCTACTATCTCTTGCGGAATACCCTGTGCATCCCTTTTGAATACCGATGCGTAATTGCGCATCCAGTAGTAATTACCATCAGTTCCTTTGAGCCTGTATTCCCACGATATTACATCGCCATCCGCAGCCGCAGTGCACTGCTTGTTGCCATCCAGCGTCACTTCTATATCATCGGGGTGTATCACATTATCTAGTAGTGTACGCCCCATTTCCGCCAGCTCATCGAAGTTGCGGCCGAAAAACTTTAGGTAATTTTTATTGGTATACCGGAGCTTGTAGTTAACGATGTCAAATACGTAATTAAGCCCCGGCGTGGTAGTAGCTATGATGTCTGCAAAAAATGCCTGGTCGGCAATGCGGTTTTTCAGCAGCTGTATATAGATGTTGGTTGCAGCCGTTTCGCTGGCTACGGTATAAGCATCTATTTCTTTGGCTATTTCTATGGCTTCAAAAACATCGGTGGTGTAAGACGGCAGGAACTTTAGCATCGCCTTTTTGCGCATGTAGCCAGCAAGGGTTATGTCTTCAGCAGTTACTTCATCACGCTTTATGATCCCAAGCTGGTCAGACTTCCATACCTCAAGCGACTTCTTTATTTGTTCGCTAAGCTTGTTCTCTTCGGCATAAGTGAGGAATTCCCTGTTTGATGTTACCGACATGGCTATCAGCTCATCGTCTGGTATGCCGGCAAAATACTTAAGCATAGGCAGGTTTATCTGGCGCGAAATAACGATCTGCTCCTGTATATAAGGTATAAGATAACTCTCTTTAATAAAACTTGCATAGCCAGGTAAGTGGCTGAACACCAATGCAGTATTCAGCTCCTTGGTAGCCTGGCCTTCTAATAATGCTTCATCTGACACAGAATTACAATTTTAGCTGTCATTAATGCTACCGGCAAAACCCTTCTGTGGCCTAATATACTGTATCGCGCTTGTATGTAAAAACTACATACGGTAATGATTGTCAATATTTCACAAAAGGTTAGTCATTAGAATTATAAATATCGTGCCAATGGTTTCCGAATCATTTCGGTTGCCAAAAAGTGATGATCAGCCCTCCTGCTATTATCATGGCTCCGCCGGTAAGAATGGGCAGTGAGGGTATGCTGCGGAAAGCAACGTAATTGATCACCTGCCACACGATAAAAAGAGTAGCTATGTAAAGCCCCACCACTTTACCAAATTCTACGGGAGCTAGGTTCAGGAAAAAACCATAGCCAAACAATAGCAGCATGCCAGCCACCATCAGCCCAACCCTCATTGCGCCGGAATGATTGTATATAGAAGTGCGTATAATAGCATCGCCACACACCTCAAGCAATGTAGCTACGATAAGAAAGAATACGGGATGTATGTTTTGTATAGACTTCATGGCCGGTTGGTTTTGTAAGGAGGTCAAAGATATTGAACAGGCGCATACCGCAATGCCTTTCCATGAACGGTTCTGTAGCCTTGGTTTAAGAATGCACCATTTATTTTAAAGATTAATTTTTTATGAACGAACTGCGCTCTAACTTTGCGCCGCCTAATAAACAGGCATATAATGGACGCTGGCCACTTTAGAAAAGTCTCCTTTGCGGGGCTTTTGATCACCCTAGGCATCATCTTCGGCGATATAGGTACTTCACCCCTTTACACTTTCCAGACCATACTCAAAGAAGGAGGCTCCGCAACTGAAGAGCTCGTACTTGGCGCCATATCCTGCGTATTCTGGACACTGACCCTGCAAACCACTTTTAAATATATTCTCATCACCCTGCAGGCTGATAACAAGGGGGAGGGTGGCATCTTCTCGCTCTATGCGCTGGTGCGCCGCTATGGCAAAAAGCTGATGTTCCCCGCCATGATAGGCGCCGGTACGCTACTGGCCGATGGCATTATTACCCCGCCTATATCGGTTACCTCTGCTATAGAAGGCCTTAACGGTGTGAAGGGCCTGGAACGCTATATTGTTCCGGGCAACCACCTGGTTATGGGGTTGGTGCTGGGTATACTGGTGCTGCTATTTATCTTTCAGCGTTTTGGGGCAAAGGTGGTAGGCGGGGCTTTTGGCCCTATTATGTTCCTGTGGTTTTTGACGTTGGGTGTGTTGGGCATCAACCAGGTCATTCAATACCCACAGATATTCAAAGCGCTGAGCCCTGTATATGGTATGCAGCTGCTTACCCAGCACCCCAAAGGGTTCTGGCTGCTGGGCGCGGTATTCCTGTGTACTACAGGTGCTGAAGCGCTATACTCCGACCTTGGCCATTGCGGCCGTAAGAATATACAGGTAAGCTGGATATTTGTAAAGACTACCCTGGTGCTCAACTACCTGGGCCAGGGCGCATGGGTGCTGCTGCAGCATAAACAGAACCTCGGCGACATCAACCCTTTCTTTGCCATAGTGCCCCATGGTTACCAGCTGCCTGCGGTGATACTGGCCACTGCTGCCACCATCATCGCCAGCCAGGCATTGATAAGCGGTTCGTTTACGCTTATCAGCGAAGCCATAAGCCTCAACTTCTGGCCAAAAGTGCGCGTAAAATTCCCCACTACTGTACGCGGCCAGATATACATACCCAGCATCAACTGGATACTCTGCGTAGGCTGTATACTCGTGGTGCTGTACTTTAAAACATCAGAGGCTATGACGGCGGCTTATGGTTTTTCTATCACCATAGCTATGCTCATGACCACTATACTCGTGTACTACTTTATGCGGTATGTAAAGCACTATCCGCTATGGATAGTAGCGATAATAGTGGTGGTATTCGTATCAGTAGAGTTCTCGTTTTTCGTAGCCAATGCCGTGAAGATCGTGAAGCGGTTGTTCTTCCTCGTGTTTGAAATAGGCCTCATCTTCACCATGTATGTGTGGTACCGTGCGCGCAAGATCACCAATCGCTTCCTCACGTTTGTGAGCATGAAAGACTACATACAGTTGCTCGATGAACTGAGCAAGGATAAGACCATTACCAAGTTTGCCACGCATGCCATATACCTTACCAAAGCCAACAATACCTTCCAGGTAGAAGAGCGCATCATCTATTCCATCTTCAGCCGAAAGCCCAAGCGCGCCGACTTTTACTGGTTTGTGCATGTAGAGCGTACCGATGAGCCTTACACCATGGAATACTCTGTAGAAGAGCTGAAGAAAGACAAGGTGATCAGGGTGGAATTCCGCCTGGGTTTCCGTGTGCAGCCACGCATCAACCTGATGATGCGCAAAGTGGTGCAGGAAATGGTGGAACACCACGAAATAGACATTGTAAACCCATACCAGGCAGCGAGCAAGCACCACCTGGCGGCCGATGTAGTATTTGTGATACTGGAAACCTTCCTCTCTACCGACAATGAATTTAAAGGCACCGATGGCTTCATACTCAACAGCTACTTCTTCCTCAAGCACCTATCCCTCTCCGACGACAAATCCTTTGGCCTCGATACCAGCGAAACCCGCACCGAAAAGATACCCATGGTAGTAATGCCCATCACTAAAATGGACCTCAAGCGGACGCATTTTAAGATTTATGAGGAGTAGGGTGACTGTATTATTTTTGTATAAATAACAGGTGTATGCAAGAGGAAAACATAGATAGGGATAAGAATGCGGAGCACACTAACCTTGAAGAATACAATAAGGACATTGATGAGGCTATGGCTGAAGTGGCCAAAGGGGAATCTTATACCCACGAAGAAGTAATAAAGATGTCGAAGAACTGGTGAACTGCACGGTCTTATTCCTTCACAAACCGCCTCACCTCACTCCCATTTATTTTTACAAAGTATACACCTGTAGGCAAGGTACACACATCTACCTGTACCTTTTCACTATTGCAATAACTGCTATATACGCATTGGCCTATTAGGTTATTGATGGCTACGCTTGTTATCTTATTGGTAGAAGTAATGGTTAGCGCACTGATGGCGGGATTAGGGTAAATGAATAAAGATGATCGTGAAGTTATAGCAGCAACACCCGCATCTGAAGTAACTACAGTGAAGACTGTAGAGGTAGCAGAGTCGTAGCAACCAGGAGATGTAGGTACGATAGTACCCGTGATGGTGTCTAGGCTGGCGGTTTTGATAAAGGTAGTAGTTGGCCCGGTTGTGGAGCTGAACAATATGCCATCGTCATACCAATTAATAACGTAGCTACTACCTGCACCGGCTACCGTTGCAGTGACGGTGACAGTTGTGCCGGCAAACGCTGTGGTAATTCCTGATATGCTGATAGTGGGTATAATAAAAGTATCAACCACCATGGTTATTGTAGCGCTGCTTACAGTAGTTGGCGTAGCACATTCGGCATTGCTGCTAAGTATGCAGCGCACAGAGTCGGCATTGGCGGGTGTGTAAGTATAAGTAGCAACAGACGCACCGGCTATGGCGCCATTCTTTATCCACTCGTACCCAGGCGCAGTGCCGCCATTTGACGCTGTAGCTGAAAACACAACGGGCGTGCCTGTACAAACGGTATCTGACGGACTCGCAATGATACTGAGTGACGGTACAACCAATGGATGCACCGTCATATCTATACTGTTGCTGCTAATAGCAGAGGGCGCGGCACAACCATCGCTGCTGGTGAGCACACACCTTATAGAATCACCATCGGACGGCACATAGGTATGCGTGGCTGATGTAGCACCGGGCACTAGCACACCATCAACCACCCATTGATAGGCAGGCGAAGAGCCTGCGCTGGCGATAGTTGAAAAATAACTGACCGGTACGCCCGCACATACAGTAGCCCCGGGAATGGCTACAATGCTTATGGCAGGTATAGTTACCGGGTTTACAACAAAATGTATAGTATTACTGCCCACAGCTACCGGCACGGCACATGCAGCGCTGCTGGTGAGCACACAACTATCAGCGTCGCCATCTGCCGGTGTACAGGTATAAGAGCTGCCTGTAGCGCCAGCAACAGCAACGCCATTTTTGTACCACTGGTAAGCGGGCAATACACCGCCACCTGTGGTGGCAGTATTCAATACCACTGCTGTACCTGCACATACTGTAGCGCCCGGAGCAGCTACGATGCTTATGGCAAGTACAGTTACGGGGTTTACAACAAAATGTATAGTATTACTGCCCACGGTTGCCGGCACTGCGCATGTATTACTGCTTGTGAGCACACAACTATCCACATCGCCATTTGCCGGTGTATAGGCATAAGTGCTGCCGGTAGCGCCGGGAATAATAAGGCCATTTTTATACCAGTGATAAACTGGCGACGCGCCGCCACCTGTGGTGGTTGTATTCAATACTACACCCGTACCCGCACATACTGCGGTGCCAGGCGCAACAGAAATGCCGATGGAGGGCATGATCACTGCATTCACCACCATATGTATACTACTACTGCTTATGCTGGCAGGTGCAGAACAAACAGCGCTACTGGTAAGCACACACCGTATAGAATCAGCATCAGCAGGTGTGTATGTATAAGTACCGCTGGTAGCGCCAACAACTGCTGCACCATTCTTATACCACTGATAAGCCGGTGAGGTGCCACCACCACTAATAGTAGCACTATAAGTATCTGGTGTGCCTGCGCAAACAGTAGTCCCAGCGCTTGCAGCAATAGATATAGCAGGCGTAACCGACGGGGTTACTACCATATGCAGCACATTACTGCCGGCAGTGCGCGGGGTAACACAATGGATGCTGCTGGTAAGCATACAACTTACAGAATCGCCATTGGCTGGTGCAAAGGTATAAGTGCTGCCAATAGCCCCAGTAACAACAACACCATTCTTATACCAGCGATATGCGGGCAGTGTGCCGCCATTTACTATAGCAGCGATAAAAGTAACAGGTGTACCCGCACAGACCGTGCCTGCCGCGCTAGCGGATATGCTCACAGAAGGGGTGACGGAGGTACCTAAGTCAACCTTATGTACCATACCGTTTGTTTCGTCGATATATAGGTTGCCACAATCATCAAAAGCAATTCCACTAGGATAATTAAACTCTGCAGCCGTGGCTGGGCCGCCATCACCAGTATGACCTGGTAAGCCATTTCCGGCAACAGTATGAATAATGCCTGAAGGATCTACTTTTCTAACCCTGTAATTATGAAATTCACCTATGAATAAATTACCGCTATCATCTAGTGTTATTTGATAGGGATCAATGTTAGCAACAGTAGCAGGTATATCATCTCCATTATATAAATAACCAGTTCCATTTCCTGCAATTGTTGTTATTATCCCGACTGTATTTACCTTAAGGATTCTCGAATTTGTAGTGCTCGCCATATATATGTTTCCCAAAGTGTCCGCACATAACCCCCAAACACCACCTATGTTAGAAGTGTTCGCCAATCCGCCATCACCACTGTAACCAGAGGCACCAGTACCCGCAAATGTGGTGATAATTCCCGAAGCGTTAATTTTGCGAACTTTTCCAGCTCCAAATTCTGCAATATATAAATTGCCGTACTTATCAAAACATATATCAAGCGGGTCTAAAAGTATCGCAGAAGTTGCTGGACCTCCGTCTGCTCCACTCAACAATGTTCCATTACCCGCAACTAAGCTGATTATCCCTGTGGTTTTGTCAATCCGTCTAACCCTGGATCCGTCACCTTCACAAAAAAAAATGTTACCTACACTATCTATTGCCACGGAATGAGGATGGTTTAATCTGGCATCAGTGGCAGGACCACCATCTCCTGAGTCTCCCATTATTCCATTCCCGGCAATAGTTGTAATAATCCCAAACGTATCAATTTTTCTTATCTTGTGGCCGTTTAGGTCAGCAACAAAATAATTGCCGCCTCTATCGAAACGTCCATAAACAGCATCGTCAATATGAGAAACAGTTGCAGGGACACCATCTCCTCCAACCCCTCCTCCTGCAAAAAGACTCATGATTTGACTATGTACAACGACAGGGAATAAAAGGATGAATGAAAATAAAAACCGCTTCATAGGGTATCTTATATACTAAAGGTACATGTTTCTATGTTCCAAGTGTCATGAAGTATGCCCACAGTCAACTATTTTGGTAACGCACAGAAAATCATTAAATTTGTACAAGGGGCTATTGTATGACAGCAACCGAAATATTGCGCAGACAAGTGAGAAAATACATAGATACCGCTGATGAGGATCCTTTGTGTAGGGTAAATGCCATTCTGGAAATTGATCAAAACAGTACCGAGTGGTGGAAAAACAAGCAATTTCTGATAGAATTAGACAAGACGAACAAAGCCATAGATTCCGGTGCAGATAAAGGAGTTACTTTTCAGGATATAGAAGCTTCTATTGAAGCACGCTGCGGGAATTATATGGAGCATAAACCGAGACGGCACAAAGTACCAGGAGTAAGTATAAACATGGGGAAGTCCCTTTAGGGATTTAGGGTTTCCTCCATCTTACTCCCTCTGCTCCCCTTAATGAGTATAGCGCTATCCACCGGCGGGTTAGTCTTGATATAAGCCGCAGCATCCGCAGAGTTAGCAAACCATGTATAATCCATGCTGATGCCCTCAAATTCTTTACCCACCAGTATCACTTCTTTCCATTGGTATTGGGCTATGAGCGCTACCAGTTCCAGATGCTCATTGCGTTCTTCGCTGCCCATTTCTTTCATGCCGCCTATCCATAGCTGTTTGTTGGGTAGGTTCAGGGCTGCAAAGTTGAGTATGGCTGCCTTCATGCTGCTGGGGTTAGCATTGTAGGCGTCGAGTATTATACGGTTGCTGCCTTTTTGCAGCCATTGAGAGCGGCTGTTGTCGGGGTTGTAGGCTGCAATGGCCGCCTTTATAGCATCAATACCAATACCAAAGTGCAGCCCCACAGCTATCGCCACCATTACATTAGGGAAGTTGTATTCACCCACCAGGTTGGTGCTCACCATAGTTTCCGCACCTGCCGTAAGCACCGCTACCTGCAGGAAAGCGCCATTCATCACCGGCCTGCCCATATACTCCGCATTAGCGCTGCCATAGGTTATCTGCTGCCCTATCTCATGCGCCATAGCCGCCAGGTAATCAAGGTCTGTATTTCGGAAGATAGCGCCGTCATTTTCCCTCAGATAGTCATACAACTCACCCTTGCCTTTCCGCACACCTTCTATGCCACCAAAGCCCTCTATATGCGCCTTCCCGCAGTTGGTGATGATGCCATAAGTGGGGAGTGCTATCTCACAATATCCTGCTATTTCCCGCAGGTGGTTAGCCCCCATTTCTATGATGGCCATCTCGGCACCGGGCTTTATTTTTAGCAGTGTCAATGGCACGCCTATATGGTTGTTCAGGTTACCCTCGGTAGCTGATGTTTTAAAGCGCGAGCGGAGCACGGTAGCTATCAACTCCTTAGTGGTGGTTTTTCCGTTTGAGCCGGTAATAGCTATAAAGGGTATGGTAAATTGTTGCCGGTGATACCTGGCCAGTTGTTGCAGGGTAGCAAGTGCATCGTCTACTACTATACACTTGTCATTCACGGCGTATGCCGCATTGTCAATTACAGCATAGCTGGCGCCCTTTTCCAGTGCCTGTGCGGCAAATGTATTGCCATCAAAGTTTTCACCGCTAAGCGCAAAGTATATGTCGCCGGGCTGCAGCTTGCGGGTATCGGTCTGCACAGAGGGATGTTGTAGGTACAATTGATAAAGGCTGGCTATGTCCACGGCAATAGATTTTGTGTAAAAATAAAGAACCCCTTCCATTAAGAAAGGGGTTCCTCAATAATGCTGTTATTATAATTATCTTTTGTGTCCTTTCTGTGTACCGAAGTTGTTACCACCTGGCTGGTTGTCGCCATCCGGGCTGCCAAGGCGGTCCATTACACAACGGAAGCCAATGTCAGATTTAGATAAGTTACCCTGTAGGTAGCGGCGTGTGCCTGGAGACAGAAAATAAGCGCGGTCCAGGTATGAACCACCTTTATACACCTTCGTAGAATCGTTGATCAGCGAGGTCTGGCCATAAGCG
>Ga0206843_10221_pt1 | contig 15683 bp, 22 predicted proteins | sample Alteio_BWOrgCont_21_FD_152869 | JGI IMG/M metagenome (GOLD analysis project Ga0206843, IMG submission 152869) | Enriched cells from forest soil in Barre Woods Harvard Forest LTER site, Petersham, Massachusetts, United States -... | ecosystem: Environmental > Terrestrial > Soil > Temperate forest >...
GTTGGTTTGGCAGGGTTAAAAAGGGGAGGGGGATCAGTGGTCCCTGCCGATCCAAGTGCGAGGATGACGGCTGGTGTGCAGAATCGCGACGACGACAATCAGGTCGGCAACCATTCGGAAAACGATGCGATACGGAAGCGGTGGACGATGGCCTGGCGGAAGTCTCCGTTCAGACGAGCAAAGGAGAGGGGATGACGGGCAATTCTTGCCAAGGTTTCTTCTACGCAGAGGATGAGATCGGCTTCCAGGTACGGGTGGCATCGGCGATACCATTCCTTCGCCTCCGCCATGTCAGCCTCGGCATTAGCGAGCAGTTCGACGGCGCGGCTCATTTTTCAAGAAGGCGTTGTTTGACCTCCGGCCAAGCGGATGCCTTTATGGCTCCGGTCTCATAGGCAGCCCAGCGACGTTCGATTTCCTGCTGCTGCGTATCGGTTAACGGGATTTCAGCCGCGTGGTCGTACACGCTTTCCCAGAGTTCCTGGGCCAGCAAGATGCTCGGGGATGCTGAGATGCGAGTAGTCCGGGTGTTTGGGGTCGTTACTCATGGGTTCCTTTCTCGTTCAAGATTATCATGGATTCGGGGCCATTGTCAAAGGCGGCCAGTGCGTCCTCGTACATTCGGTACGCAAGACGTCGGGTGGCCTCCATGTCGGGCGGGCCGCATTGTTCAATCGACTGGTCGATGAACGCGGTCAAGGCGCAGCCCAAAAAGAGGTCGTCAAGGATATCATCATCGGTCATGATGGCTATGCCTTCTCTTCGTTCCTGGCGACGAATACCTCGAAATCGCCATAGAAGCAACTGTCCCATCGGATCAAATCGTGATCCTCGTCCAGCCAGAGCTCATGGGTCTCATCTTCGCTGTGGATGCGGAAAGTGCAACAATAGGTCTGGACATAGCAGGAGAGGGGGCCGAAAGTGGGGCCGGGGAAGCCCCAGTCGTCCATTTCCTGGGCTGGGTCAGTGCGGCCGTGGCAAAGCCGCAGGTACATCTTACCGGGCACGAGAGGCGTTCCCTTGGGGACGAGGAGTGGCGTTTGCAAGTCGATATCGGTCACGATGCCCTCCCGGATGAATTGGATTCCCGCTCTTTCGCCTTCAGTGGCTCCGCGTCGAGATGCGTGTCGTCGCTGTCCACGAAGACTCCATCCTGCCAGTTCTCCATTGCTTCCTCGGTTGTTTCGGCCTCGACCCTGTAGAATTCCAGGACTGAGACTTTGACGGTGACCGTGTAGGTTTTCATGGCTATTCCTCCATTGCTGTTTCGAGTGCGGTGATTTCTCTCTCGTCCACCTCGAAGGTGGTGAAAGGATCGACCCATAGCTCCCCGTCGGTGCGTGGGAAGATTTGAAGGTTAAGTCCGGTTTCCGTGCGGACAATCGCCACGTCGAAACGGCGATCCACCTCGACGAAGATGCGGTCGGGCCGTTCGGTTTTGAAGTCGATGTTGAAGTGAGTCATTCGGATTTCCTTTCTCAGTTGCTGGTTAAGATTGTTTCTCGAAGATCATGCACACGTCGTGCAGGCCGGGGATGAAGGAAGATCGGTAAACCTTCCTCGAACTGCTGGCGCCGTGGCTGAAGCGGATGATGTCGGTCCCGTGCTGCCGCAGCCCGGTGGCGAAAGCAAGGCGTTTTGTGTGGAACGTGAGGGGTACAAACCCGGCGTCCCGATCCGAATAATCGCCCATGAGTATGGCCAGCTTTCCAGCGGGCTTTAGGGCACGTGAGCAGTTGCGGATAAATTGTCCGTAACGGCAGAGGAAATGTTCCAGCGTCGGAGAGCGGGACAGGTCCCTGGGATCATCGGCGTACAGCTTTTGCCGCCAATACGCCGGATGGGACCAGATGAAGTCGAACGTCTCTGCCGAAGGAAACTCTTTCGGGTCGCAAGCGTCGAACCCCTGATGAATATCGAATGACATGCACGGAATGCCGAGTTCCTTGCAAACGTCGAGGCATGTCCCGCTGCCACTGCATGGGTCCAAGACAAAGGTGGGTGTGAAGTAGAGCATCAGGTCTCGAATCAGGTTGCCGCCGCAATTGCCGGGGTAGCTCCGGTTGCCGTATTCACCGGCACGGTGGAAATGGTAAAGGCTGGTCAAGTGCGGGACCGGACTTGCGTTTTTTGGCGCTAGAGGCAGCCTGGCGTAAACGGGTTGGTCACGCTCCTCTGATTGAGGCGCAACCCGTTTCAGGCGGCTGGCGTAGAAGGGATTGGCGGAGTGGGTGGCATGGTTCATGGTTCGTTCCTTTCGGTGGGTTGGTTGTGGTTGAGGTCGTCCAGGATGTCGTCTCCGGTCATCTCGGCATCGAAATGCATCAGAGCCGTATCGAGGGCGTCATGGAAACTGTGCCCCTGAAAGTGGCAATAGTGCATTGCGTCGGCGAGAAAATCGACGAGGTTGGTGTAGGTGTCATCATCTGAGTAGGCCGTTATCGCCTGCTGGCAGCGAATCGCCCGCTCTTGGTTGCTGAGGGTCATGCTGGCCTCCGGTCGGGTTGGCCGGCCATCGCCTTGGCGATAGCCGCATGGGCTTGTTCAAGGGCCTCAGCGAAATGGCGGGTCCGGTATTCGGCAGGACAGTCTTGGTCAGCTTGTTCTGCAAAGGTTTGCACTACCTCCAGCAGCTCGGCGGCGGCTTTTCGCAATCGCTCGGCCTCGAAGTCGATGGTTACGGACTGCGTGAACTCGTTGTCCCCGGCCACGTCGACCAGGGCAGCCAGATTCTCGCCGTCGCAATCCTCGGTGTATTGCGCGTGGTCCGTCGGCCTGTCGGCAGCAATTCGGGCCGCCTCTTCGGGCGTGCAGGCTTCGATGGTGGGGAAGTACAGCCGCATTTCGCGGTAAACGTGGACGTTGTAAAGGGTCATGGGATTAGTCTCCTTTGACGAGAGTTGCGACGGTATCAAGCTCGGCTGCGACGGAACCGTAGGCTGCTGGGTCCGTGCATTCGTCCTCGGGCAATGCCTCGATCGCCCGCTCGATCCGGGCGAGCTGCGCCCGGAGTGCGGCCTTTCCTTTCGGTTTCGGGAACAGGCCATCCGCTTGTTGCCGGATAGTCGCCCGAATCGGGTCGGTGACTTCCTCCAAGCGAGGCTGACATACCTGCAAAACTTTCCAGGCCTGGTCGTCGGTAAGGTCTGGCCGTTCGTCGAGAACGAGTTGGACGTTCCAGACAATGCCGATGAGTCGTTTTGCGGCGAGCAGATCCTCGATGTCGATCTTGTGCATCCAGTCATCGTCGGCGAATTCCAGGAAGCTTCCGATGTCTATGTCAACTGGAACGTGGAACCCGTGCGGGTACTTATCCTCCAGAATGTCAGCAAGGTCGATTTCCAGTGTCGTAGTCATAGTGCTATTCCTTTCCGGTTAGTTCTGGTTGAAGGTCATTCGGAGTTCGGCGAACTCGCGTTCGAGTTCCTCCTGGCCGGCGTCGAATTCCTGGTCGCACCCGGCGGAGAGTTCCTGGATGATTTGCATCATCCGGGAATTGCGGGCATGGATGTCGGTGATATGTTGCATGATCTGAGTCCTTTCAGTTGGTGGGCGGGCACCGAGTGCCCGCCGTGGTTGATTAGTCTTTCTTTTCGGTGGCGACGCGGAGCGTGATCCGGCCATCAAGCGGCACAACGTCGAGCTGGACGTTGAATCCTTTGCCATCGGCGTGGGGCCATACGCTACCGATTCGGGTCCAGAAGCCTTTCTGTCCCTCGCGGTCGCGTACCTGGTAGGCGACATGGCTCGGACTTTTGGTCGTGGTTTCGGATTTCTTGGTGTCAGACATGGTTTGGTTCCTTCTCTTTGAGTTTCCGGCCGCGACCATCGCGGCCTGATGGGAACGCCAACAAAGCCGCTACAGTCCGGGGCGAAGCGCACCCGTCAAGCGAAAGGCCGAAGGCTTCCTTTAGGAAAGCGGCCTTGGCAGCTTGAACGGCACCGGCGGCGGCTTTAAGCGTGCCCCGAAGAAGGCCGTGGGGCGGGCGGATCAAATGGAGAAAGGAGACCAAACTGATTGAAGGCAAGAAAAAACCAAGCACATGAATAGACTGGTTATTGCCGTTCCTGGTCGAGAAGGTGAGGGGAGTGAATGCCCGTCGCGGGATGCGATGCCACGACGGCGACGGAAAGAATCCTGGTCGCTATTGGAAGCGGCGGCCACGATAACCTTCCGACATTGAACAAAAAAAGCAACGCGGGTGCTCTGCCCAGATGTCCGTCCACGGGGAGCAAGGATTTTTCGCAAAAAAACTGCCAGTGGGACAAATAGGTCAGAGCTTTGGAGTCACGATTCGGTCGCGCATCGGTGACATTGACGAAAATGAAAATCGCGGAAACTGGCTCTGGCTGTGGCTTTGGCGTGCCTTGTTAACGAAGAATTAACCAATGTGTAGTAGCGTAGAATATAGGCATGATCCGCGTCACGCAACAAAAAAGTGCCAGCGGCGCCAAGCAATACTACACGAAAGCTGACTATCTTAGCGAAGGCCAAGAAATAGTTGGCTCCTGGGGTGGCAAAGGCGCAGCCCGTCTCGGCTTGGCCGGAACTGTGGACAAATCCTCCTTTGAACGGCTTTGCGACAATCTCGATCCAAGCACCGGCGAGCCATTGACGGTGCGAACGCGAACCGAGCGGCGGGTGGGTTACGATTTCACTTTCTCCGTGCCGAAGTCGGTCTCGCTCCTGTATGCCCTGAGCAATGACCAGGACATACTGGAGGCGTTTCGTGGTGCCGTCGATGAAACGATGCGCGAGATCGAAACGGAGATGAAAACGCGCGTCCGCATGGGTGGCAGGGATGAAGACCGTGTCACCGGCAACATGGCCTGGGCGGAATTCATCCACACCACTTCCCGGCCGGTGGATGGCATTCCAGATCCGGGATTGCACGCTCATGTCTTTGCCTTCAATACGACCTGGGACGAAAAGGAACATCGCTGGAAAGCCGGCCAGTTCGGGGAAATCAAGGGTGATATGCCGTATTTCCAGGCGGCGTTTCGCGCGCGGTTGGCGAACAGGCTTCAGGACCTGGGCTTCGGGGTCGAGCGGAAACGAGACGCTTTCGAGATTGCGGGCATACCGGCCGATGTGCTGGGACGCTTTTCGCGGCGTACCGCCCTTATTGAGAAAGTGGCCGCAGAGCGGGGCATCACCGATCCCAAGCGTAAGGATGAACTTGGGGCCGAGACCCGCGAAAAAAAGGTGTCTGCCCTTAGCTGGGAATCACTACGCAAGGAATGGAACGCACGCCTGACCAGCCGGGAGCGTTCTGTGCTGGCGGCAGTTCACCGGCGCGAGAATGTTGCCGCCAGGCCAGAGCATGGCGAAGCAATGGCGGTCGATTACGCCATCGAGCATAGCTTTGTCCGCGAGGCGGTGGTGCCGGAACGTAAGCTGCTGACCGAAGCCCTGAAACGCGGATTGGGTGCAGTCACCGTCGAGGACGTGAAACGCGAGCTCCGGGATCGCCCACTGATCCGCAAAGATGTCGATGGCCGCAAGATGGCGACAACAAAGGAGATGCTGGGCCTGGAATCCAGACTGGTCGACTTCGCCCGTCAGGGCCGTGGGAGGAGCCGCCCGCTCGGTGATCCGAACCGGCGCTGCTCCCGCGAGTGGTTCAACGACGGCCAAAAGGCAGCCGTTGCCCATGTCCTCGGCTCGCGTGACCGGGTGATGATCATCCGCGGGGTCGCCGGCACGGGGAAAACCACACTCGAACAGGAGATCGGCGAGGCGTTGGCCGAGGCCGGCAAGCCGGTGGTTGCCCTGGCACAGTCGGCGGACGCCAGTAGGGGAGTCCTGCGGCAGGAAGCCGGTTTCGCCAATGCCGATACTGTCGCTCGGTTCCTGAAGGATGAGGAGATGCAGGAATCTGCCCGTGGCGGTGTCGTCCTCGTCGATGAAGCCAGTCAGCTTGGCACCCGGGATATGCTGCGCGTATTCGACGTAGCCAAAGCCGTTGGCGCCCGCGTGCTACTGGTTGGCGACCGGAAACAGAATCGGAGTGTTACCGCTGGCGAACCGCTCAAGCTATTGGAAGAATCGGCGGGTTTGAAAGTGGTGGAAGTGACGGAGATACTTCGTCAGCAAGGCGATTACAAGAAGGCAGCGCAGGCGCTGAGCGAGGGGCGGACTGAGGACGGCTTTGACGAGCTGGACAAGCTCGGCTGGATCAGGCAGGCGTCTGACGCCGACCGCAACAAGCAGCTGGCCAACGCCTATCTGGCCGCCGTCGCTGAAAAGAAACCGGATGGGCGGTCCAAGTCGGCGCTCGTCGTATCGATGACCCATGCCGAAGCAAACAAGATCACGGATGCGATACGTGCCGGCCTGAAGGCGAAAGGCAAGCTCGGCAAAGAACGCATCGTCAAGGGATGGGTTCCTACGCACCTGACCGATGCCCAAAAAGCGGACGCCACCGAGTACGAGCCGGGCGACCTGTTGCAGTTCCACCAGAACGCGCCGGGTTACAACAAAGGATCGCGGCTGATTATGGGCGAGGGGGTCGATCCGCCGACCAAACTGGCGAATCGGTTTGAGGTATACCGGCCCGCGCAGTTTGCCCTGGCTGTCGGGGACCGCATCCGCGTGACGGCCGGCGGCACGACCAAAGACGGTAAGCGCTTGAACAACGGGTCGCTGCTCACCGTTCAGGGCTTCACCAAGCGCGGCGACATCATCGTGGGCGACGGTAAGGTCATTGATCGCGATTTCGGCCACTTAGCATACGGATATGCCGTAACAAGCCATGCCAGCCAGGGCGTGACGGTAGACAAGGTTTTTATTGGCGTGTCGAGCGAATCCTTCCCGGCGACCTACCAGAGAACGGTTTATGTGGCCGCGACACGGGGGAGGGAGCAGGCTTTGATATTTACCGACGACAGGATCGCGATGCTAAAGGCCGCGAGCCGGCCGGACAACCCCATGTCGGCCACGGAGCTTACCGAATCCGCAAAGCAGAAACCCACATTGCCGAATGGGCAGGCAAAATCGTTGACGACTGCTCAACGGCTTGCTGCCGCCGCCAGGCACCACCATTCCATCCAGCAGGGCAATACGGGCCATTCGGCGCCGGGCCAGGAGATGAGCCATGATCGATGATAAACCAAGGGATCGACTGAAAGACATCCTGAATTCAGAAACAAGAGGCTCGACGACCGCGAAAAAGGAGGCCGACGCTGAAGAAGCGGAGGTTTCGGGTGCGGCATTTGGCTACCTGCGGGGCATCAGGGACCTGCCAGGTGCGGTTGAGTGCCGCTTCCGTGACGGCAATAGTGCTTGGTTTCCCTACTCCTGGATGGGGCCCTGGCAATACAATCCTTCCGAAGGACTTTTGCTCAAATTCTCAGGGGATCTTGTTTATCTCGTTCTGATCCGGGGAAGCAACCTCGACAAACCGCTTAATGAGGGAGCCATCAATCTGACTACTGGAGGGCTTCAACGGCATCGGGTGGTCTGGATTCGCGAAATGCCAGAAGCTGACATTAAGCAAGTGGGCGAGACGGGGCCGACGATCGACAGCATCGAGGTTGCGGAGTTTGAATCGCAGGCCGCGCTGAAGGAATGGCTCAAAGAACATGCTCCGGCGTTTCTTGGGAAGCCGGGGTGACAGCCATTCGCCCAAACGGTGCCTGGCTTCGGCCTGGCACTTTTGCGTACACAGGATGAGCCAAAAAACGCTCTCCACTTCCATCCAGTGTGCCTTGGCATAACTCAGGTACATATTGCTCTTCTTCACATCGGCTGTTGCAAAGACATACAAGACACTTTAAACATGCGGTTACGCACTGCTTTCCGGCAATTGGAAAACGAAAGCCCTATTTGAGTGCGGACGGTGATGTTGAAAATGCTCTGGGAAAAATGTTGGAAAAGGTCAGCCAACTTGAGAAGAGGAACAGGAAGCGAGGTCATGATGAATAAGGTTTCAGTCGTAATACCCTTTTTTCAACGTGAGTCTGGAATTCTCGCCAAGGCCTTGAGTTCAATCCATTCGCAATTGGTCCCAGAAGATTGGTCCGTCGATGTGATCGTCGTGGATGACGGCTCACCCTGTTCGGTGCAAGACGAGGTGCGACACATCAAATTCACCGAGGCGCTAAGGCTCAAGGTGCTTCGGCAAGAAAACAGCGGTGTCGCGGCGGCCCGCAATCGCGGGCTCGACGAAGTTGATCAGGAGACTACACTGATCGCCTTCTTGGATTCCGATGATATTTGGATGCCCGATCATTTGGCCCGTGCCATCGCGGCGAACGGCTGCGGCTTCGATTTTTATTTCACAGACAACCGACGACCGGGCCACCACGATTCACACGTACGCTCAAATTGCGGGCCACTGACCGGGAAATTCATCGAGGCCGCTCAACAAAAAAACGGCGTTCTGGAAATCCCCACGGACTTTACGGTCGGGCTAATCCTCAAAGAATTCCCGACCCAGGCATCGTCAATCGTGTACAGACGCGGCATCGCCCCGCATCTTCGCTTCGATACTAGACTGAAGGCGGCGGGCGAAGACGTGCTATTCTTCGCTGCCCTCGCCACGACCGCGAAGCGAGTTGGTTTCGATCTGGATAGCTACGTTGAGTGCGGCGGCGGAACGAATATTTATTTCGGACACCTTAGTTGGGATAGCCCGAGATTTCTGGCAATCAAGGTGGACCAACTTCTTGCACATCACCTCGTCAGCAAGATGATAATGTTGTCACCGCTCAACAAAGAATGGAACGACGCGCATGTTGTTGAGTGCCGAAGAACATTTGGCTTCCATCTTCTGAGGAACCTAGCAAAGCACCCTTCACGAGTACCGAGCGCGATCTGTCGATTGGTCAGAAAAGTCCCTCTTGCAGCGTTGTCGCTCCCGATGGACTTATTTCACGCCATACGGATCGCGATTTCAGGACGGACGCAAAGCATGGAAACGTAACGGCGGTCGCAAATGTCCATCAAGCACATTGCTAAAGGAACGGCACTCATTGGCTTCATCAATGTTGTGAGGATATTAATCCAGCTCTTTTCCGTGCCGGTGCTTGCTCGCTTCCTTTCGCCAGTGGATTACGGACTCGCAGCTATGACAATGCCTATCATTCTCTTCGTGATGATGCTTGCTGATGCCGGGCTTGGTACATCACTCGTCCGAACCGCAAAGACGGATGCGACAGCCTGGCATACCTGCTTTTGGCTTTCAGTAGGTCTCGGAACAGTGTGTGCGTTCGTGATCATCCTTCTCTCACCGGCTGTCGGCTACATTTTCAACGAACCGCGCCTCACGTCACTCACTCTGGCTCTTGCAGTGATCATCCCGTTGCAGACGATTACCCTAGTGCCCGGTGCCGCTCTTCAACAGCAGGGAAGGTTCGGTGTTATCGCTTCCACTGAAATCGCCGCGATCTGTGCAAGCATCGGGGCCGCTCTGGTTTGCGCGATTGCGGGGTTGGGTGTTTGGGCGCTCATTTGGCAACAAGTAGTTCTTTATGCGGTTAGGTTTACATTCACGCTGACACGCTCAACATTCCGACCGCGACTGATATTTGACCTCCATGACGCCTGGGGACATGTGATCTTCGGTCGGAATCTCCTTGGTGTCACTTTGATTTCGTCTGCGAGCCGATCTCTTGAGAACTTGGCGATCGGCAAGATATATGGCCCTGGCCCGGTCGGCATCTATTCGATGGCATTCCAGTTCGCACGGTTACCATCCATGCTCGTGACCGGTCCTCTCCAGTACGTTTTGTATCCCTATGTCGCAGCGATTCGGGAGGACAAAGCAAAGCTCACGGCCCTGTTTCTGTTGCTCACTCGGGTCTTGGCGATCGGGTGTTTGCCGGCGATGGGCCTCGTGGCCATTGCAAGTGAACCGATTTTTCATCTGCTTTTATCGAAGAAATGGGCGGAAGCAGCTCCCATTTTTGTGCTCATCGCGCCTGCGGCGGCATTGCAGCCCGTGACGGGAATCCTTGGCACGTTCTTGATGGCCCTGGGTCGAACCGATGTGCAGATGCGTCTCGCTTTGCAGTTTGCAGCGGTGTGGCTCGTCGGTCTCATGCTGTCAGTTTGGTTCGGCATTGAAGCTGTCGCGGCTGCCTATTCCGGCTGTGCATTGCTGTTTTCCTTTTGGTCCATGCGAGTCATCCTGCCTCTTCTGGACTGCTCTTTTGCCGTGTATGCTCGGGTGTTTCTGTGGCCAATGACCTTGACCGCCTCGGCAGTACTCGTCTACCGGGTCGTATCCGTTGCCGCACCGGATCGTGAAGTAATAAATGTTTGCTTGGCGTTCACTTTGGCATTAATCACGAGCGCGATTGCTTTGGCTGCTCAACGGCGAGATTTGGCGACTGCTCTGTCGTTTTCATCAGCCGTCGAATAGGAGAAGAGGGACCGTAGCGCCGTCATCTTGCGACGAATCGAGCTCCTGGTGAGGTTCTTCGCCTGGAGCTGGTCCCGTCAGACTGCGACCTGAAGCGGGTCGATAGCGGCCAGCTTCTCCGGCTGATCGCTTTGGTCTCGGCGAACGCCAGGACTTGACGGATGTCGCGTCGATGGTTGGTGCGTATGTCAGGCGAGGGGGAATTTCCAGAACGCCGTGTTTTTGTTGAGCGGCGTCGATGAATTTCGCGGTCTGTCGGCTGCATCGCGAACCGCCGGCGATAAGGCATCGAGAAATCGATAAAAGAAGGAAGAAAAGGGTGCCGCGACGACACGTTGTACGGCCGGCGCGTTGAAACCTGGTTGTCTGACTGGAAATGATGCTGATCATATCCAACCGGGTTACGGCTGCGACTACCGCTGGCTTTCCATATACCGGTCAGTACGGAACCCATTGAGGGTTTACGGCTGATGAGCAATTCGCCAATCCCAGTCGGCGTGGCCTAGCCGTAAGTAGGTGTTCAGTGGCCAACAGAAGAGGGCGTACGAGGAGCAGCCATCGACTGTCGAGACGAAGTACATGCACAAGGTGCGCGAGCGGGAGTGATGGGAGCGGGTTAGTTGCGAATCAACCGTGGTGCATTGTGAGCCGTAGGATGCACAATGGAGGATATGCAGTGGAAGAACGCAAGATTCATGGGCCATCGGCAGATGCCAATGCTCGTGGTGAGATCCTTATAGCTCTGATGGAAGCAACGCCCAACTTTGAGCGGAATGATCCAGTTTTCATCGAAGCTCTTCACCACGAAGACCGGAAAGTTCGCTGGGAAGCCACCCACAGACTGGCGGGTAGTGGATGTACGGACGAAGCAGCCATCCCCTTGCTGATTAAAGAATTGCAAGATACTTATACGTGGTTCGTTCAAGAGGAACATGAGCGATTCAGGAAGGCGATGGCGGAGGTCGACCAATTCGAGTACCGACCTGAGTCTTATTGTCCCTATTATGAGTATAAGGTTCCGGCCCACCATGCTGCTGTCCTACTGGCTCTAGCCAAATTTGGGCCAACAGCCGCGGCCGCAATACCAGCCATCCTTCAGTTGCAATGGGAACATCGAGCAAGCTGTTCTGATGGTACTGGTTCTAACTATGTTTGGATCGACGACGCTCTGGATGAGGCATTACAACAAATCGGGAGTGGCGCCATCTCCACTCTTGTTGAAGCGCTCGGTCAAGGTGAACCGGCCTTCGGTCGTGCGGCTCGGACACTGCGTACCCTTGGCCATTCCGCCAAAGCGGTTCCAGGATTGATCAAAGCCCTTGCTAGCGATGAAGCGGCAGTCCGATGTAAAGCCGCCGAAATCATCGGCGAATTTGGCGTGGAGGCCGGTGATGCAGCGCCTGATCTCATTAAAGCATTGAGCCATCCAGACGCCGAGTTCCACACGTTGGTCTTGGCGGCGTTTGGTGAACTTGGAGAAGCGGGTATAAAGTCGATGCAGGACGTGTTTGCTGATAATGCCACAGCACGGGAGCCGACGGGCATTGAGCGGATGGGTGCACAAGAGATCTTTGAGGTAATCGAGCAACTGCGGATGTTCCGTCAGATCGGAGACCTGTGCCGCACTCGCGGAAGTGACAGCTTCAGTTTTGATACTATGGCTGATGAACTTTTCATCGGTAGAGCGACTATACGACGCCGCATGGAGGCCGTCAGCGCCTTCTTTCGCAGATACTTCAAGAGGTTTGAGGAACGTGATGTTCCCGAGGATGACGATGGGATTGCCGGGCCGTCGAACAAATTCCTGCATCGTCGGCAGGGGAAGCAGCCGACAATATGCGCCCTGGGTTGGAGAGCATGGGAAGAAACCTGTCGCTACCTGAATACTATAGACCCCGATCGAAAAGCTTGACAGCATGTTGAAATATGGCACAATGGCATGACATTTCGTCTCAGCACGTTTGCACAGTCCGCCCATGTCGAGTCCCTCCATCGATTTCACCGTTCTTTCCTACCCCACAGACAAGTTGACGGTCAAGGACCTTCGTCGCATATCCCCGGACGGGTTCGACCAACCCTTGAGGAAGGAGTCTTTCGCACCAGTCAGAAAAGGGCTATACCATCGCCGCAGCCTGGATGATGTCCTGGGCCACCTTCTCGATGTTGAGCGGGAGATGGCTGACCGGGCGTTTCACGGCCGTCTCTCGGCCGCGCTGCCAGAGCATTTTCCAAGGGACCCCGATGACGAACGTAACTGCCTAATCCGCGAATATGTCCGATTGGGCCTGGCGACCGGAAAACACCAAGCGGAACAACTGATCCGCGATCTTGAAGGACAGGCCATCGCTCAGGCTGAGCAGGTTGGCAAACCGCGGTAACCCATCGTCGGTAGCGTCTCACCTCGATCAATGCGCGCCGACGTTTTGATCCGCCATTTTCATGCGTTATTAATTACCTGTCAGAAGAAACACGCCTCCGGTCCATCCTGTCTGTCTGAAACGACCAGCGGCCGGCCTCTTCCAAGGGCTTCGGTTGCGGGCGCTGCACCGAAACGGCGGCATGTTTGCGCGCGAAGGTGCCGGAAATCACCATATGAAGGTTCTCGTATTGATGGCCCGAACCGTGGCCTTCATCTGGCCAGGAAGACGGACCGGTCCGTTCTCGACGACACCGGACGGATATCATCAGACTAAAGTCGGACCCGAAACGGTCCGTTTCAATGTCTCAGGCTCAGGCGCAGAACCTGAGACGAAGGGGATTCCAGACAAAGCGAGCGGTTGTCTGTTTTCGGTTTATACAGAATGGGGCTGGCCACCGGAGAACACCACGCCGATTACCAAACAATCGATCCGGGATCTTGAAGCACAGGCCATCGCTCGTGCTGATCACGTCACGGGCAAGCTGCGTTGACCATTCTCCATAAGCGTGTTGTCGATCGCGAGAAAACCAGCGTCCCACCTCGATCAATGCGCGCCGAGGTTTTACTCCACGATTACCATGAGGTATTAAATACCTGTCAGAAGAATTGCTCGCCCGGTCCATCCTGAAACGACCAGCGGCCCGCCGCCTTTCGCGGCTTCGGTTGCCGGTCATCATCTCCTCGGTGCAACCTGTGCGCCGCAGGTGAACACCCAAAACCAAGGTGATTTATGTCGCGGAGTCGTACTCGCGCACGGAACCGCCGCGCGCTGAATGAACTTGGCCTCGCTCAGAAAAAAACGCGTCGCGCCGAATTCGAGGAGGAATTCAAGGACTCGCTTAGACGGATCTGGTCGGCTACCAACTCAGGCAGCCGCATCGAATTGACGGAGAAGTTCATCGACCTGATTCATCGCATTGCAGTCTCGGACATTGAACTCTGGCCGTTCAAGGATTTGCTCTTCACCGGCCACGCTTTCAACAAGCTCGCCGCCGAGGAGTGCGCCGAGATTCAGGCGATCTTTGCCCAGGCAGTGGCACCACGCCTGGCCGGGATGACTTCCGGCATGGTTCGTCACCGGCACAGCATGAGTGAGTCACTTAAGTAACTACAGAATGGCCTGTCTCTGGTCTCTGGTTTCACCGTTTGAGGTCTGAGACTGTCATTTCACAATAAGGAGGGATTGAGCATGAACGAAAAGACTCCACACGAAGTCGCACTAGCTAGCCTCGAAAAGAAACTGCATTTGGTCCGCGATCTCACCACAGCGGTGGCTAAGGGCTACAAGACTGGTCTCTACCTGTACGGCACGGGCGGTGTCGGTAAGTCGTTCACCGTCTTGCGGCACCTCGAAAGTCTCGATGTGTCTCACCAGCTGTACAACTCGCGAATGACCGCCAAGGGGCTGTTCCTGACACTTAAGAATGCTCCTGACGCGATCCACGTTATGGAGGACATGGAGCGGCTAACAAAAGATCCCGATGCTCAGGGCGTCCTCCGTTCTGGTCTCTGGTCCCAGCCAGGGCACGACAGGGTCGTTACCTGGACAACGGCCACCGAAGGCGCCCAGCGCTTCGTCTTCCGTGGCGGACTGATCCTTATCAGTAACCGCCCACTGGCGGATTTGCCGGAACTGCGGGCACTGGCGACACGAATCGAAGTCCATCGTCTGGAAATCTCCGATGTCGAACTGACGGCACTGATGCGCGATTTAGCCGGGAAAGGCCACCGTGTGCTCGACAAGCTTCTCATCGGAGCCGAGGAATGCCTGCGGGTCACAGAACACCTGTTAAAGGAATGCCGGTCGGCCGGATGTCCGCTTGATCTTCGATTGCAGCAGAAGGCGTTTCAAACGTACCTCCAGTTCGCGGCCGATTGTTCTGTCTCACACTGGGAAGACCTCGTCGCGGCCAGCGTGCGGGAGGCGACGTGCCATTTCCGTCATGAGCTGAACACGAACTCCCAGGAAGCAAAAAGGGCAAATCGCCGCAATGTCGTACGCGAGATTATCGCCTCTGCCACAGATGCGAAGGAACAGGAACGCTGCTACACGGAGAAGACGGGTGCTTCCCGGGCGGATTTCTATCGCCGTAAGCACGAAGTCGAAAGTGGCGAATTCGACGAAGACGACGCCCACTAATCTCCTGCGTTAATAGGCCGGCGGCAAGTTGCCCCGGCCTTTTTCGTTCACGCCAATATGGCTTGGCGAATCTGAAGATCGCTCGCTCCGCCCCAGCCCGCTGAGACATAAGGCGGGAATCCTGCAACCGAGAATTAACGCACCGATCACGTTCCGCGTGGACGCTGCGCACAGAGATATCGAATTCACCGACTAACGGAGGTTCAGTCATGACCAGGAAGTACGTCACCGTGAAGGCGGGGACGCTTAAGCACACCGCCAACCACATACGCGAAGATATGGGAACTGACGAGGAATTGCGGCCGCTTGGGAGTTCATACTCCAAGCGTCCAATAAATCCCATCATCTGCAGTCCGGCCCTGGAGGTTATTGACGGCAACCGCAGGTTGGCTGGCGTCCTGCTTTTAGCCGGGCCAGATGCTGACGTGCCGGTCTGCATTACTGACGAGCCGTTGGACGAGAGCGCCAAGCTCGAAATCATGCTGGAATCGGCGATCCATACGCGAGGGCTGAGCGCTTATGAGGAATACGTTGGCGCAAGTCAATGGATGGAGCGAAACTCTGGGGCCACTGCTGAGCGCCTCGGGAAACGGATCGGCCGGACTCCGGAGATGATGTCCAAGATTCTCTCCCTGACTCGGTGCATACCTGCGGTAAAGGAAGCGGCAGCAGCTGGATTGCTGGGCGTCACGGAATGGAACGAATTCTCGAAATGCCCTGAGCAACAGCAGCATGAATTGTTGGCGCAAAGGTTGTC
>Ga0206843_10208_pt2 | contig 15582 bp, 19 predicted proteins | sample Alteio_BWOrgCont_21_FD_152869 | JGI IMG/M metagenome (GOLD analysis project Ga0206843, IMG submission 152869) | Enriched cells from forest soil in Barre Woods Harvard Forest LTER site, Petersham, Massachusetts, United States -... | ecosystem: Environmental > Terrestrial > Soil > Temperate forest >...
GCCAAGGTCGAGTGGGAAGCCTGTACCTGCCTGTGGCGTACCAACAGGAGTAGTGCCATGATATACCTGGTAATTAATCCCTGTGTTAGAACCAGTAATTGAAACAAGAGCCCCGATGCCACTGGCACAATAGCTGCCACCACCTATTACCACGTAAGCAACCGGTGGAACGTTAGTACTCACTATAGCGCTGTCAGCCATGTTGTTGGTACAAGCCGTTGTTGCATTTGTAGCAACGATTGTATAATTGCCGCTGATGGTTTGTGCACCGAAATCAAGGGCCGAACCGGTACCAGCAAGCGCTGTGCCTGCTGTAGCCAGGCCCCTGAACAATTGATAATTAATACCGGTATCTGATGCCCCCAGGTAAACGTGTACCCCACTGCCACCTGCACAGTAGCTGCCACTGCCCGTTACCGTATAAACCGTTGGTAATGGATTGATCACCACGGTAGCGCTGCTGCCCATGTTATTGGTACAGGTTGTACTACCAGCATGAGCGGCAGCGCGGCGATAGCAGTTTATCCATTGCCAACTGTTTACACAGTAACGGGCGGCGGAAGTTATTGTGCGGGCGGGTCTGGCGTTCATATAAACCTTAGCGGTTCTGATGCAGGTGTAAACTACCAGCTGTATAACAGCACAACGCCTGTTGGCACACCAGTAGCGGGTACGGGAGTTGCAGGCACCCTGGATCTGGGATTACAGACTGCAACAGGCACCTATACAGTAGTGGCTACAAATGGCACTACTGCCTGCTCCAGCAATATGACCGGCAGCACCGGTGTCAGCATTACTCCAACAGTTACCCCATCTGTAACTATTGCTTCAAGCAATGGCGATACTATTTGCGCAGGCAGCATTACTAACTTCTCTGCGTCTATTGTAAATGGTGGCACAGCGCCTGTATACACATGGCTGGTAGATGGTACGCCTGTGAGCGCTGCAAGCACTTTCAGCTTTGCACCTGCCGACGGCCAAATTGTAAGTGTAACAATTACAAGCAATGCACTTTGTCCTTCAGGTACGGCAAGTGATGCGGTGACTATGTCGGTATTGCCAAACCTGGCGCCATCTGTTACTATCGGCGTAGCGCCAGGCGATACAGTATGCCAGGGCACAATGGTTACCTTCTCAGCAACCTCGGTAAATGGAGGCACTGCCCCTCATTATGAATGGAGACTCAATGGGTCAACAATCGTAAGCACAGGCATTACCTACACCATGACGCCGAACAATGGCGATGCAGTGATCTGCTTACTCAACAGCAACTACCGTTGCAGAACAGACACAGTGGTACTAAGCAACACTATAGGTATGGTGGTACAAACCCCTACCCTTCCTATTGTAAGTATTATTGCAACTGAGGGGCAAATAGCAGGTGGCTTTGCATACGTAGACTCATTCACCGCAGTGGTATCAAACGGAGGTACAGCTCTTACCTATCAGTGGTCTATCAATGGTATTGAAATAACAGGCGCTACCGGGCCACTTCTTACCCAGGATATCATGAGTGCCAACGATGTAGTAAGCGTAGTGGTAACCAATCATAGTGCATGCGGTTCATTACCAGGCTCTTCGCAGGTGGTGGTTCCTATGAGCTCAGAGGGTGTTAAGGTGGTTAGCTCATCAGCAAGCGACATAAAGCTGGTACCAAACCCGAACAAGGGCACATTTACCGTTAAGGGTACATTAGGTATAACCACAGATGAAGAAGTGACCCTAGAGATCACCAATATGATAGGCCAGGTTATCTACAATAGCAAAGTGATAGCTCATAACGGTACTATAAACGAAAAGATACAGCTGAGCAATACCATTGCGAATGGCATGTACATGCTAAGTGTACATTCAGGCAGCGAGAATACTGTGTTCCATATGGTGATAGAGCAATAGGCATCTTATCTTTCAGAATAGTTTAAGCGGGGGACTTTTCAGTCTCCCGCTTTTTATTTAAATGGCAATAATTCTTTGCCCCAAATGACGTTACGATTACAATAAAATAATATTACGTCTGTAATTTCGTTAACAATAAATTTACAATTATAAATTTTTTAAACTATTTTTGCAAAATAACAAACCACTTTATTGCCACGACCGTAAATAGCTAACAGATTTAAAAGTTCAAAAATAAGACCGCATGAGAGTTGCCCCCAAGCCGGCCAATGAATTACAAAGAATTGCTGCTCTATATGAATATGATCTCCTGGATACCCTACCGGAGCAGGACTATGATGATATAACCCAGATAGCTGCGGATATATGTGGTGTACCTATATCGCTTATTTCCCTTATTGATAATGACCGCCAATGGTTTAAATCGCGGGTGGGGCTTGGAGCCACAGAAACGCACCGTGACCTTGCATTTTGTGCTCATGCGATACGGGAGCCCGAAGACATCTTTATAGTAAGCGACCCGGCCAATGACGAACGGTTTTATGATAATCCGTTAGTGACCGGCGATCCTAATATTGCTTTTTATGCTGGCATTCCCCTGGTGAATAATACGGGGAATGCGCTTGGCACCCTATGTGTGATAGACAACAAGCCACGCATACTGACAAAGGCCCAGAAAGAGACCTTAAAGGCCCTTGCAAGGCAAACGGTTGCCCACTTTGAGATACGCAGGAAAAACATAGAGCTAAATGAGCAAAAGGCGCAGATGGAAGTGCTGAATGAAGACTTATCCAGGTTTGCTTATGTGGTAGCACATGATATAAAGTCGCCATGCAGCAGCCTGGCCATGTCGGCATCATACCTGAAAACGGCTTACGGCCACCTGATGGATGGCGACGGCATGAAGCTGCTGAATATGATGGAAGAAACATCGCTCAGCGCCATAAACATGGTAGAAGGCATACTTAACCATACCCAGGTAGTAAATAACGCCGAAATAGAAAAAGAGCACTTTACCCTGAACGAGCTTGTACAGGAGCTTAAAAATGTGATCATCATTCCTACTGAGTTCTCATTCAAAATACTTAATGGAGATACCCAACTATATTCTTCGCGCTATATGCTGTTCCAGGTGCTGCTGAACCTGTGTAATAATGCCATAAAATACAACGATAAAAAGCACGGGGAGATAGAACTATTAGTAACCGATGAGGGCGCCAGGTATTCCTTCTCTGTGAAGGACAATGGCAGAGGCATCAGTGATGCCGACCAAAGCCGCATTTTTGACCTTTTCAGCACACTTGGTGTTACTGACAGGTTTAATAATAAAGGGTCTGGAATTGGCCTCTCTACCGTAAAACGGTTGGTGCAGAAGATGAGTGGTGAAATAACCATTAGTTCTACCCCGGGAGAAGGAAGTTGCTTTGAGTTTACAGTGGGTAAGTAACTACCATTCGAAATATTAGTCCATCCAACATTTTTTCTATATTTATTGCATGGAACAAAAACTACCGCTACCACCATTCAATATGGAAACGGCACTGGAAAAGGTGCAACTGGCAGAAAATGCCTGGAATACCAAAGACCCTGAAAAGGTATGCCTTGCCTATACCATAGACACAGAATGGCGCAACAGGACAGAATTTATTAATGGCCGGGAAGAGGTAAAAGCTTTTCTGAAACGCAAGTGGGAGAAAGAGCTGGACTACCGGCTAAAGAAAGAGCTATGGGGCTTTCGCGAGAATAGGATGGCCGTGTGTTTTGAATATGAATGGCACGACCTCAACGGCCAGTGGTATCGCAGCTATGGGAATGAGCTATGGGAATTTGACGAGAATGGCCTGATGCGGAAGCGTTTTGCCAGTATTAATGACCTGGAGATAAATGAGGTAGACAGGAAGCTAGTGTAAGGTGCCTGATGGACGTATTGATGCTTCCTGCATTAGTCAACACAGGGTTAGGGTGCAGGCTTAATAAAATCCACTTGTAGAAGCGCTCTGACACCTGAAAAAATGTATACAGAGCGTTTCTACAAGTGTACCCTCAGTTATCCCGGTTAAGCAGCGTCTGTATCTTTTTATCATACACTGCCCTTGAAGCGAGACCTATCTGTTTGTCTACAACAATGCCATCTTTTACAAACAGCACACACGGCAGGTTTGTAACGCCGTAGGTGATACTTATTTCCGGGTTCTCATCTGTATTGACTTTACCCACTTTGATTTTGCCACTATACTGTATCGCAAGCGCATCTATTGTAGGGCCAAGCGCAAGGCAAGGAGGACACCATGTAGCCCAGAAGTCGATCACGGTTATTTTGTCTGTGCCCAGTACTTCTGTTTTGAAGTTAGCGTCTGTGAAAATTGTTGTCATAAAATGTTTGGCTTTTTTTACCGATCAAAATTAAGAGCGGGCAGGCCAGTAAACGCCGTTATTCCCTGTGGGAAAGTAGTTCCCTGCAAGAAACTGGTTAAGCAGCTGGTTTCTACTAAATTTGGGATAACTAATGACTTTGGGATGAAAAGAAAAGAACCCCTTATACTCGACAATACCTGTACCAAAGATGATGAGCTGATAGCAGCGAAGGACACGCTTGCCGTGCTGGGTGGTAAATGGAAGATACAATTGATCACTACCCTTAATTGTGGAGGTGCTTTGCAGTTTATGGAGATACAGCGCATAATAGACGGTATAGGCCCCAAAATGCTATCGAAAGAGCTACATGACCTGGAACTCAATCACCTGGTAAAAAGGTCTGTAATGGACACCAAACCGGTGACAGTGAAGTATGAACTGACGGCCCATGGTAGAACACTGGAAAATATCATCAACCAAATGCGGGTTTGGGGCCTTTCTCACCGTAAAGAGGTATTTGGTAAATAGCACAACAAAAATGGCTGCCTAAAGGCAGCCATTTTCTATTGATGTCAGATTGATAATTATTATTCTGCTGCTGTTGTTTCTTCTGTGCTTTCGGCAGCAGGAGTTTCTGTAGCTGGTGCTTCGTTAACGGCTTCAGGAGCATGGGTTTCGGTAGCTGCTGGCGCTGCTGCAACTGGCGCCATAGTATCAGGAGTTGCTTTTTTAGCGGTGCCTGAACCTGAACGGCGGCTGCGGCGTGTTTTCTTAGCTGCGGCTGCTTCTGCATCTTTACCGTATATTTCGTTAAAGTCTACCAGCTCTATCATAGCCATATCGGCAGCGTCACCCATACGGCGTGGCAGCTTGATGATACGTGTATAACCACCTGGGCGGTCGGCTACTTTATCGCCTATTACACCAAACAATTCCTTGATAGCTTCTTTATCCTGCAGATAGCTGAATACAATACGGCGATTGTGCATATTGTCGGTCTTGCTGCGGGTGATGATCGGCTCTACATATACACGCAGTGACTTAGCCTTAGCTAAAGTAGTGGTGATACGTTTGTGCTCGATGATCTGGCAAGTAAGGTTTGAAAGGAGCGCAGCGCGGTGTGAGGCGGTGCGGCTTAAATTTTTGATCTTATCTCCGTGACGCATGACGTTTGTGTTTTAAATTCCCCCATACCGTGTCAGGAATTATGAGGTACTTTGTTAAGTTAAAAGGTAAAAGTTAAAGCCTAAAAGTGAGTGTATTATTACTCCGATTTAGCTTTGAATGTATCTTCAGAGTGTCATGGTTCGACGAGGCTCACCATGACATTGCTACTATTTAGCTAAATGAAAAAAGTCAAAAATGAACAACTTTTGGGTTTTCACTTTTGACTTCTAACTTAAATTAATCTTCTCCCCTGCGGAACTTGTTGATGTCCATTCCGAAGTGCAGGCCGCGCTCGTGGAGCACCTGCTCAATTTCAGACAGTGATTTCTGGCCGAAGTTGCGGAATTTCATCAGTTCTTCCTGGGTATATTGTACCAGCTCGCTCAGCGAATTGATCTTAGCAGCTTTCAGGCAATTGAATGCACGTACAGAAAGTTCCAGGTCTTCAAGTGGTGTGTTCAGCACTTTGCGAACCAGCAGCGTTTCTTCGTCTACAATTGTTTCTTTTTCTTCGCGCTTGGTATCCAGAGAGATGTTCTCATCAGTGATGATCATCAGGTGCTGGATAAGGATGCGTGATGCTTCCTTTACCGCCTCTTCAGGATGAATAGTACCATCTGTGTTCACCTCCATGATCAGCTTTTCGAAGTCGGTGCGCTGCTCAACGCGGGTATTCTCGATAGTGTACTTTACATTCTTGATAGGCGTGTAGATAGAGTCGATAGCTATCATGCCCAGCGGTGCATCGTCAGGGCGATTTTCTTCAGATGGAACATAGCCACGGCCTTTGCCGATGTGCACTTCCATCTGGAAACCAGCGCCTGGGTGCAGGTTGCAGATAATAAGATCAGGATTCATGATCTGGAAGTTAGGTAATGCCTCGCCTATCATACCAGCTGTGAATATTTCTTTGCCTTTTACGTTAAGGTCTACTTTTACGCTTGTAAAGTCGCTGGTATCGCCTATAGCTTTGATACGTACCTGCTTCAGGTTAAGGATGATCTCGGTAACGTCTTCCAGCACACCTTTCAGTGTAGCGAACTCATGATCGGCGCCAGGGATGCGGATAGCAGTGATAGCGAAGCCTTCCAGTGAAGAAAGGAGCACACGCCGCAATGCATTACCAATGGTAACACCGTAACCTGGTTCCAACGGGCGGAACTCGAACTGCGCTTCGAAATCTGTGGTTTTCTGAAGAGCTATCTTATCCGGTTTCTGAAAATTCAATATGGCCATATTGATATTTATTTTATTTGAATTGTTGATTTTAAAAATTATTTCAAGCAGCATACCCCATATTATGGGGTATGAGGTTATTTAGAGTACAATTCCACTATCAGCTGCTCCTTGATATTCTCAGGAACTGAGTCGCGCTCAGGATGTGCGAGGTAAGTACCTTTCATATCCTTTTCATTCCACTCCACCCAGTTGATCCTTGTATTCTTACCACGGATCATACCGGTAACAGTAACGTTTGCTTTGCTTTTTGGCTTCAGTTCTACCACGTCACCTGGTTTCAGGCTGTAAGATGGTATGTTTACCACTTCGCCATTCACCATCAGGTGTTTGTGAGATACCAGCTGGCGTGCAGCCGGGCGTGTAGGCGCTACACCCATACGGTATACTGTATTATCAAGGCGTGCTTCGAGCAGCTTAATAAGGTTTTCACCGGTTGCACCCTTCAGGCGTGCTGCCTCTACATAAGTATTAGCGAATTGTTTTTCCAGCAAACCATAAGTGTATTTGGCTTTTTGTTTTTCCTTCAGCTGCACTGCATACTCGCTGGCTGTTTTGCGCTTGCGGGTAGGGCCGTGCTGGCCTGGAGGGTTGCTGTTTTTGCTGAGGCTTTTGCCTGATCCAAGGATCGGTTCACCGAATATACGGCAGATCCTGTTTTTTGGTCCTGTGTAACGTGCCATTACGATTTTTTGTTTTTAGCTGCTACGTCTCCTTTAAAAATCGTAAAATCCGATCCGGAGCAGCTTATGATGAAAATTGATTACTAAACTATTATTGCAAACAGATAAAAGCCAAACTTTACGATTTTGACTTTTACCATCGGACTTATTAAGACTATACTCTACGTTTCTTAGCCGGGCGGCAACCATTATGCGGCATTGGAGTAACGTCCTTGATAGAAGTTATCTCGATACCAGAATTGCTGAGTGCACGGATAGCGCCTTCGCGGCCAGAGCCCGGGCCTTTTACAAATACATCGGCTTTCTTCATGCCCGCGTCGGTAGCTACTTTTGCACAATCCTGTGCAGCGGTCTGCGCTGCATAAGGCGTGTTTTTCTTAGAACCACGGAAACCCATTTTACCGGCAGAAGACCATGAAATTACCTGTCCAGCTTTGTTGGTAATGCTGATGATGATGTTGTTGAACGTTGCATTTACATGCACATCGCCATGAACGTCAATTTTTACAATTCGCTTTTTAGCGACGGTTTTTGCAGATGCCTGCTGTGTTTTTGCCATTTTGCTTGTTAAATAAGGTAGTCATTAAAATAGTTAAAAAGTTAAAGGGGCAACCGGTTATAATAACCTTTTGACCATTTAACTTTCCCGCGCTGCTCCTCCCCGTGCACCTACACGGATCCGGCAACAGCGCTGTTATTTATTTCTTAGGTGCTTTCTTCTTACCTGCTACTGTCTTACGCTTACCTTTACGGGTACGGCTGTTGGTGCGGGTACGCTGGCCACGTAAAGGCAGGCCTTTACGATGACGAACGCCACGGTAACAAGCGATGTCCATAAGGCGCTTGATGTTCATTTGCACTTCAGAGCGCAACTGGCCTTCCACCTTGAACTCACCGTTGATGATGTTACGAATAGCGGTCTGCTCTTCGTCGTTCCAGTCAACTGCTTTTTTGTCATAATTGATGCCTGCCTTGTCAAGAATGTAACGGGCAGTGCTATTACCTATGCCGAAGATATAGGTGAGCGCTATCTCACCACGTTTGTTCTTCGGAAGATCAATACCAGCTATACGAGCCATGTAAATGTTAAATATTAAGAATTAAAAATTAAATTATCCCTGCCTCTGTTTAAAACGAGGATTCTTTTTGTTTATGATATACAACTTACCCTTACGGCGAACGATCTTGCAATCAACGCTACGTTTTTTTTATGGATGCTCTTACTTTCATGACTTGTGTTTTCCTTTATACTTTGCTAATAATATATTCTATCGTTCATTGCCTTCTTTGCTTTCCGTAAGGAAAGCCCCTTCGGGGATCTTGGGTCTATTTATACCTGTAAATGATCCGGCCGCGGCTAAGATCATAAGGGCTCATTTCAACGCCCACCTTATCGCCGGGGAGGATGCGGATGTAGTGCATACGCATTTTGCCGGAAATAGTGGCTAGTATTTCATGGCCGTTCTCTAACCGGACGCGGAACATAGCATTAGATAGTGCTTCAACTATAGTTCCATCTTGTTTGATCAGGGATTGTTTCGCCATATTTTTTAAGGACTGCAAAGGTAGGAATAATTTTTTATTAAAATAAAAAATTTCTTCGGGGAGGGAAAAAGAGTTGCGAAGGTACGATTTACTTAACTATCTTAAGTATAAAGCCTCTTGATGCGTATTGAAAATTCTTAAAATATAAATATACTTATCATCTACCTGATATAGAATAATATAGGGAAACCGGTCTAAAACATGGTAACGAACGTTTTCGTAAGCTATTGACGCTGCTAATGGAAATTTCTGGATCTTTTTAAATGTATCATTTACCTGTTTCTCAAACTTCTTACCTAACCCATTCTGTTGTAACTGATAATAATCAATACCATTTTCGACGTCCTTAATAGCGAGTGAATAAATTTTTATCTTCCTGGGCATGAAAAGAAAATATGAAGCTGTACTATTCGACTTTGAGTTTTTTACGCGCTTCCTCCCAATCTAAATAGCTTTCGGGGTTTTCCTCAATTTGTTTACGGGCTTCGTTCACCAATTCAATTTGCCTATCAGACAATATATTTTCTTTAATATTACTCTCAATGGTAAAGCCAAGATTTTTAGCAAGATCCATAAAGAATGCTATTTTGTTATCTGGAACATTAATAGTCAACTGCTGCATACAGGTAATTATAAACAAGTACAAAGATAAAAAAAACCATCCAGTATTCCTTTATCAAAATATCTCCATAACACCTACTTTTACGCTCTAAATTTTAAACACACATGCAAGCCTGGACTGATTACCAATCTGAAAATAAAGACCGTTTTCTTAACGAACTGCTTGAGCTGCTGCGCATACCATCGGTAAGTGCCGATAGTAAGTATAAAGCTGATGTAGCACGCTGTGCAGATGCCGTAAAAGAGCATTTGCTGAAGGCTGGTTGCGATACTGCTGAGATATGCCCTACAGCAGGCCACCCTATAGTATATGGTGAGAAGATCATAGACCCAAAGCTGCCTACGGTGCTGGTATATGGCCATTATGATGTGCAGCCGCCCGACCCGCTTAATCTGTGGGTGAGCGGGCCTTTTGAGCCAGTAATAAAAGATGGCAGGATATATGCCCGCGGCGCTTGCGACGATAAAGGGCAGATGTTTATGCACATAAAGGCGCTGGAAATAATGGCTAAAACCAATACCCTGCCCTGTAATGTGAAGGTAATGATAGAGGGTGAAGAGGAAGTAGGCTCAAATAACCTGGGCAAATTCCTGGAAGACAATAAAGAAAAACTGAAAGCCAATATAGTGCTGATATCAGATACCTCTATGATCAGCATGGAGCACCCATCTATAGAGAGCGGGCTGCGCGGGTTGTCTGCTGTGGAAATAGAGGTTACAGGACCTAACCGCGACTTGCATAGCGGCGTATATGGCGGCGCTGTGGCTAACCCGTTAAACACGCTTTGCAAGCTGATAGCTTCGCTGCACGATGATAACGGGCATATTACTATTCCCGGCTTTTACGACAACGTGGCAGAACTGACACCGGAAGAACGCAAAAGCATCAACCAGGCGCCTTTCGACCTGGAAGAATATAAGGCAGAACTGGGCATAAAGCAGGAATGGGGAGAGAAGGGCTACACTACACTGGAGCGTACCGGCATCCGACCTACCCTGGACCTGAATGGAATATGGGGTGGCTACCAGGGCGAAGGCTCTAAGACCGTGCTGCCATCGAAGGCATTTTGCAAGATCACTATGCGCCTGGTGCCTAACCAGCAGCCACAGGAAATTGCCGAATTGTTCCGCAAGCACTTTGAAAGCATTGTGCCGGGCTATGTAACGGCTAAGGTGACCGGCGGGCATGGCGGGCAGCCCGTGGTAACGCCAACGGACTCCCCTGCTTACAAGGCGGCTGCAAAAGCCATAAAAACCACCTTCGGGAAAGACCCTATACCTACGCGCGGTGGCGGCAGCATTCCTATAGTGGCTTTGTTTGAAAAAACATTAGGATTGAAGACCGTATTACTTGGCTTTGGGCTGGATAATGATAATATCCACTCGCCAAATGAGAAATACGACATTTTCAATTTTTATAAAGGCATAGAAACAATACCGTACTTCCATAAGTATTTTGCGGAAACGGCGGAATAGTTAAAGCTTGAGCTACTACATAAAAAGGTAAGGCGCCGAGCTATCAGCGCCTTACTTCATTCTCAAACTAGCCTGCCTTGAAAGGCAGGCATCTCACTCAACCCAAACTATTTTTATTCGTCTCCGCCAAAGGCGTCTACATTGCTTAAACCATAGTAGTACATACCTGTATAACCTGGGTAGAAGCCAGCTATCTGCAGGTTCTTGCTACCTTCCAGCGCCTGTTGCAGGTCGTTGATGCTGTTAACTGACGCATCGTTGATACCTGTTATTACAAAGCCTTTGCGTATCTGTGTTTGCTTGGCGAGGGCTCCCTTGCCGGGGTCGGTAAGCATTACGCCGCCGCTTATACTATATTTCGATTTTTCCCCATCATTCAATGGGCGGAAAGTAGCTCCTAGTAACTTAGACGGGCTTTCTGCTTTCATAATATCGGTAGTACCATTCAGGTTGGTCAGCTTTACCATTGCGGTTAAAGCCTTGCCACTCCTCAGGTAGCCTACACTTATATTATCGCCGGGCTGAAAGCGCGCTATCTGGCCCTGTACTTCGCTCTGGTTGTTTACAGGCTGGCCATCTATGTGCGTGATAAAGTCACCTTTTTGCAGACCCGCTTTTTCCGCGCCGCTATTAGGCTGCACCGCCATTACATACACACCGTCTGTACGGTCAAGGCCATATTTACTTACCATTTCCTGTGGGGCTGTCCGTGCATCCACATACTGCACACCCATATACCCGCGCTGCACGGAGCCATACTTCATCAAATCGTTTACCGCCTTGCGTACAATGTTTGCAGGTACAGCATAGGAGTAACCTGCATAAGACCCTGTAGGCGATGCTATAGCCGAATTGATACCTATCAGCTGGCCTGCCGTATTTACAAGCGCACCGCCACTATTACCGGGATTTACGGCAGCATCGGTCTGTATGAATGACTCAATGGCAGACGACGATTTTTCCTTGTTAATGCCTATAGATCTGCCTTTGGCACTTACTATACCTGCGGTAACAGTAGCATCGAGCGAGAAGGGATAACCAACCGCCAATACCCACTGGCCAAGCTTCACATCGTCTGAGTTAGCAAACTGTATGAATGGAAGGCTTTTTTCGCCATCCACTTTTAGCACGGCAATGTCGGTAGCAGGGTCTGCACCCACTACTTTTGCGTGGGTGGTATAGCGGTCATTAAACGTTACGGTTACTTCACTGGCATCTGCCACCACGTGGTTATTGGTGACTATATAACCATCGGGAGATATAACAACGCCAGACCCGGAGCCCATTTGCTGTGGTATCATATACTCACGCTGACCAAATAGCTGGCTAAACATATCGTTGCCATTAGCCATTACTGTGCGGGCATTGGTAGTGGTTTTAATGTGCACTACGGCCTTTACTGAATTCTCTGCCGCGACCTCGAAATTCACTGAGCCGTTGGCGGGTAAGTTACCTTCAGAGGTGAAGCTTACAGGAACGCCATGCTTCGTTTCTGCGGCTGCGAAATAAGGTGTTTGGCGCTGAAAGTGTGATACTGCGAAAAGTGTCATTACAGAAGTCAGGGCAGCTGTTACAATGACAGGAATTAATTTGTTCTGCATAGTTCTGATGATTTGTTTTGTTTGTAATAACGTATGTCAAATTTATTGCCGATTGTTATTACAAAAACGTTAAAAGGGGATAATAGAACGTTAAAAACAACAGAGATGCGATACTACTCACATTTTAACCACTAAATAAAGGAGAAAGAATAAAAGGGGAAAAGAAACCGCAGACTTACCGGTTTAGAAAATATTGCCGGAACTCAGCCATTTCCTGCAGTTCAGTTTCAAGATATTTATCAAATATTTTATCCCCTACCTGTGGCCGCAGTGTAGATATACCAACATCTATAAGGCGCAACCCTTCATTTGTGAGCAGAATATTATCAAAAGCCAGGCCCGTAAGGTTTGATGGGCGTTTAATATCCCTATGAACAAAACCGGCCTTGTGCAGTTGCGCCATCTCATGCTCAAAGGCTTCCCACCATAGTTCGCGCCGCTCTACCTCGTAAGCCCGGTAGTCGATGGGGTAAATACGCTCCATCACCAGCATTTCGGCCTGCATAGCCTCATCATAACTTAACCTGATAAACCCGGCAACAAGGTTATTTATCGTGTTAGCAAACTTCATCTTCTCCGCCTCTGAACCAATATCAGACCGGGAATCACCAATATACAACTTAGCCACCTCCGTTTCTGAAAGTACAATTACTTTATTATTAGCGCCGGAAGATAAAAGACGGGGGTATTTCATTATCAATACTAAAGATAAAGAAGAGTTAGAAAAATGACCCGTTTTTTTAGACCTTTATCTGGCCTGAATAATTAACTGCCGATGAAGAATTTCTTACTGCCAGTATTCCTTATGGTTGTCGTCCACTGCTGTACCGCTCAAACGTATGTGTCCTTCATCCCCAGCCTCACTAATAGCGCGGGGACCCTATCGGAAAAGTCCAACTTTTCATTTGAGGTGGGCCGCCAGTGGGATGTATTCAGCCTGGGAGCAGACATAGGAAAAACAAGCCTTGGCAAGACGGATGGCAGGGACACAACGGTATACCTGGAGATTCGCCCCAACCTAAACATTTTTCAGCAAGGTAAGTTCACCAATACCTTTACGCCCGGTATAGGCTGCATCTTTAATTCGAAAGAAAATTTTGTAACGGAGCTTACATCAGGCATAGAGTATGCGTATAGCCCGTTGCTGCACTTCAACATTATTTTTGGACAGTACTATTATAGCGGCAAAACATCCGAAAGCACCACCACTTTTTTCGGCCTGTCGGTAATGTATTACCTGAAGCCCGCCAAGACAGGATCTCTTATAGAAGGAAAGAAAAAAGATCAACCAAAATAAGAATGACATGGAGAACAGCACTACCCGCTTTAGCAACCGAGTGGAAGATTATGTAAAATACCGCCCCGGTTATCCCGTAGAGATCATCAGCTACCTGCGGCAGGAATACAGCCTTACGATCGACAAAACGATCGCAGATATTGGCGCTGGCACCGGGATCTCATCTGAATTATTTTTACAGGCTGGCTATAGCGTTACCGCAGTAGAACCTAACAAAGAAATGCGGGAGAAAGCAATAGCATTGCTTTCAGCTTATCCAGGTTTTAATGCGGTAAATAGCACTGCCGAAAACACTACGCTTGCAGATAATAGTGTAGATGCAATTATAGCAGGACAGGCATTCCATTGGTTTGACAGAGAACGATGTAAAACCGAATTCAAAAGGTTATTACGAAAGGATGGCATTGTAGTATTGATGTGGAACGAACGAAAATTGTCTTCCCCTTTTGAAAAAGAATATGAAGCGCTTGTTTTAACTCATGCCCGCGACTATGTAAAGGTTGACCACCGCAATATTGATGAAGAACACATTGCGCAATTCTTTTATCCCCAGCCCTTTCAGCTAAGGATATTTCCCAACCAGCAAACATTCAATTTTGAAGGCCTTTTGGGCAGGCTGCTTTCTTCGTCTTATATGCCACAAAGGGAAGACGATGGCTTTAAACAAATGAACAGTGCCCTGCAATTTCTATTTAACAAATACCGGGAAAACGGAACTGTTCATATAGGTTATGACACCAAGGTTTATGTGGGACAGGTGGCTTAGTTAAATCAGGCTACTCTTAATGGTTATTCCTCATACCCACTCTTGATAATGGTGAGTATCATTTTAAAGCGTCCATTGGGCTTTATATAGTTCGACGCATGGGCTGGTATGATGATACCCATACCCGTTTGCAGTATACTGCATATTTTATCAATAACTATCTCTGCCTTACCTTCTATTATCTGGGCGAATGTATCAAACGGAGAAGTCTTTTCTGTAAGCCCTTCCCCACTATCGAACGACATAATACTGATGTTGCCTGTCGACTTCCTGATGATCGTTTTGATCACCACAGAATTAGGTACATATTCAATGATCTCCACAACGATATGCGATTTTCCTTTTTCAATCTCGGATTTTTCCGGCGTCTCGTTTTTGTCTTTGTTGTTCATGTATGGTTTAGTTTGCCCGTTTTTGTTCTTATGTTCTGCCTGTCGGTTCACACATCGTCGAGCATTGAGCGCCTTTTCTCTTTTAGTTTTTTAAAGTGAGAGGGAGTAAGGCCTGTCGCTTTTTTAAATTGCGTAGAAAGGTGCGCTACACTGCTGTAATGCATTACATCTGCTATTTGTGTTAAGCTCATTTCATCATATACCAACAACTCCTTTACCCGCTCTATCTTATGCGAGATGACAAACTTTTCAATGGTGATCCCTTGTACTTCTGAAAAAAGATTTGCAAGATAAGTGTAATCGTGATGCAGCTTTTGGCTTAGATAATCAGAAAAATTTATGGTCAGTGGTTTCTCTGAATAGTGAACTACCTCAATGATAACGCTTTTTATCTTCTGTATCAGCACACTTTTTTTATCGTCCATTAATTCCAGCCCTGTTTTCAACAAAGCTGCTTTAAGCTGTTCGTGCTGCTCTGCGGTCACGCTGCCCTCTATCTCCGCCTGGCCCAGCTCTACTACAGTATGGTGTAGGCCAAGCCTGGTAA
>Ga0206843_10222_pt1 | contig 15562 bp, 15 predicted proteins | sample Alteio_BWOrgCont_21_FD_152869 | JGI IMG/M metagenome (GOLD analysis project Ga0206843, IMG submission 152869) | Enriched cells from forest soil in Barre Woods Harvard Forest LTER site, Petersham, Massachusetts, United States -... | ecosystem: Environmental > Terrestrial > Soil > Temperate forest >...
TGAGTCGTCAAGAGAAATTTATACGCAACAAAAATTTCATTCACAAAAAATAAAATGGTCTTATAATCAATTAATAAGCCAAACAACCTCAATGCGTTAACTTTTTTACGTCCTTACTCAGATAAAACAATAGTTTTATTTAATTAATATGATTATAAAACTTATTTAAATAGTAATTTATTGCAATAAAATATAAAATTAAAGTTAGTTTAAATAAATCGTTGATAATTTTATAATTATTAATAATAAAACAAAGGATTAAGTAATGACACCTACAAATTTAGGAGCCTGCCAACCTTTAACTTATCAACAAGGCGGAGAGAATGTGATCTCTTTAAGCCGCAGTGAACTTTATTCGCTTTTCATACAAACTATTGAGGACGAACACGATAAGGGTGAATCTTATCTGAATCTCAGTAAAGCCGTAGACTTGCCGAATTCTACTTTATCCACCATGATTCGTGAAGTGATAATGCCAAAAACAAATAATCTAATTAAAATCCAAAACTTTATTTCCAAAACCCTTAACAAAACTGTTTTAATAAATGACATGCCTACTTTAATAAAGAGAAAGAGGATAAAAAATGAAAAATACCCCCTTGCTCCTGAATTTTATGATCAAATCAAACTAGCTATTAATAAATTATTAAACACTGAGAGTGCTTTTTCTTATCTAGATAAAAGTACAGCTATTATCGAGATCAATCAATTATTACAGCTGCCCATGTCCTTCCTCCAAGACCTATGTTGCAGCTACCGGGAAACAGATGGGAGGAGCATAATAGGCCCTGATGGGAGTATCGTATACGTGACCCGCCAACAGAAAACTATACTAGACAACTTTGTTGCCGACCCTTTAGGTTCCGTAACCATTCCTCTACAAGAAAAGGAACAAAAAAATATAAACACCAGAGCTAATATTGTTGCGGGAAATAATATTGTTGAGGAACCAGCAAAAAAACAGAAACTGGAAGAGGGTAAATCGAAGAATTTATATCCGGATTTCCGCTATCCTTCTAATGTTAGTTCTAATAATGTCAATGATTATCTACCATCACAGCAGCCATCAATAGAGAATTCATCGCCTTCTAACCACAACTTCAGCTTAGAAAACGCTTTGGCTTTATCTGATGCTTTGGCTTTATCTGATGCTTTGGCTTTATCTTCAGAAGAAGAAGATAGCGATACTCTCTTATCTAAAGCATTAGAGCCAGAGCCAAAAGCATCAGACCTATTAGACGGGGAAACAAATGATGAAAAAACTTCGCAAGAAAAAAAGAAGAACGCTGGATCCATTAACAACCCCCCCCCTACTGATGATAATTCCTTTACAGATCCCTACTTCCCGAGCGTGCCAGGTACACTAAATACAGAGTTGGATTTTTTATAAATACGCATGATATAATTTATTCGGCACCCGTGAAGCCTCTTCTTTTGATCGATTCCTTAAATGGCATTCTTGCGCCTTGCTTTTTTCTGGACCCACTAGAGACCTCTTGCTAACTTAAGCTTCTGTCGATTTTGGGTTCTTTTGGACCGATTTTCGGCCAAAATAATCCCCAAAATCGACGAAGCCTTAGTTACGCAAGAGGTCTACTTTAGATCATGACCATTTGGTCCATCAACTTGAAGAAATCATTTGCAAAACAATCCCTCTTATTCCTTTTGATAAAAAGCAAGTCAACACTGCCCTTACGCAAAATTTCAGCTCAGTGAGTAAAAATTAAAATCTACCCAAATCATAGGATGGCCCTTATTCGATCGCGTACTCGGACATCTCGTTCCTGCTTACGCTGCAACTTAAGTTGAGCTCGTTCTTGATCGGTCAAAAAAATCATACAGCTATTGTGTCGTCAAGAGAAATTTATACGCAACAAAAATTTCATTCACGAAAAATAAAATGGTCTCATAATCAATTAATAAACCAAACAACCTCAATACGTTAACTTTTTTACATCCTTACTCAGATAAAACAATAGTTTTATTTAATTAATATGATTATAAAACTTATTTTAATAGTAATTTATTGCAATAAAACATAAAATTAAAATTAGTTTAAATAAAGTGTTGATAATTATTAATAATAAAACAAAGGATTAAGTAATGACACCTACAAATTTAGGAGCCTACCAACCTTCACCTGATCAACAAGGCGGAAAGAATGAGATCTCTTTAAGCTGCAGTGAACTTTATTCGCTTTTCCTAAAAACTATTAAGGAGGAACACAATAAGGGTGAATCTTATCTGAATCTCAGCAAGGCCGCAGGTTTGCCGAACTCTACTTTATCCTGCATGATGCATGGAGTGATAAAGCCAAAACCAGATAATCTAATTAAAATCCAAAAATTTATTTCCGAAACCCTTAACAAAACTATTTTAATAAATGACATGCCTATTTTAACAAAGAAAAAGGAGATAAAAAAAACAAAAAATGAAAAATACCCCCTTGCTCCTGAATTGTATGATCGAATCAAACTAGCTGTTAATAAATTATTAAAAACTAAGAGTACATTTTCTTGTCTAGATAAAAGTATAGCTATTACCGAGATCAGTCAATTATTAGATCTGCCCATGTACTTCCTCCAAGACCTATGTTACAGCTACCAGAAAACAAATGGGAGCATAATACGCTCTGATGGGAGTATCGTATACCTGACCTCCCAACGGGAAGGTATGCTAAAAGACTTTGCTGACAACCCTTTAGGTTCCATAACCATTCTTCTACAAGAAAAAGAACAAAAAAATATAAACACCAGAGATAATATTGTTGCGCCACCACCAAAAAAAAGGAAACCGGAAAGCCATAAATCGAACAATTTACATCCGGATTTCCGCTATCCTTCTAATGTTAGTTCTAATAATGTCAATGATTATCTACCATCACAGCAGCCATCAATAGGGAATCCATCGCCTTCTAACCACAACTTCAGCTTAGAAAACGCTTTGGAAGACGCTTTGACTTTGAGCCAAGAAGAAGATGGCGAGGCTTTCTTAGCTCGAATATTAGACGAAGAAACAGATGATGGAAAAACTTCGCAAGAAAAAAAGAACGATGGATCCATTAACAATCTCCCCTCTACTAATGATAACTCCTTTATAGATCCCTACTTCCCGAGCGTGCTAGGTAAACTAGATGCAGAGGAGGAGAATAATTTTTTTTATTATAGAAACAACAGCTAAGTGTAAATGTCTAACCTGATCCAGGTAATAGACCTCTTGCGTAACTAAGCTTCTGTCGATTTTGGGGTTCTTTTGAACCGATTTTCGATTCTTTTTGCGGGGATTGTATCAACTTTCGTATACAACCCCCGCAAAAAGAATCGAAAATCGGCCAAAATAATCCCCAAAATCGACGAAGCCTTAGTTACGCAAGAGGTCTAATGAGAATCTTGGTTCAGGTTGCCAGGTCAAGGTTAGAGGACAAGTTGCTGTTACGAAAATTAGGGCTCCAGCGCCTATCGGCCAATTTTTCAGTTGATTTGGGCATAAGTCACTGGTTTTTTTCTAAACAGTAACCAAGAACCTAGCAAAATAAAAGGAATGCTAAGCCATTGCCCCATTGTTAGAAAAGAACCTTCCGAAAGATGTACGCTTTGCTCGACCTTAATCAATTCGATGAAAAAACGCAAAGTAAAGACCATCACCAAAAATAGCCCTGTCAATTTTCCGCTTCTTTGAAAAGGCAGCCTACGACGCCAATAAAATAAGAGAATGGCAAAAACGCACAAGTAAGCTACAGCCTCATAAAGCTGGGCGGGATGACGAGGAACAACAGGTCCTCTATCTGCGGGGTGAAGAAAGAGGATGCCCCAAGGAAGACCCGTCGGAGTGCCAAGAATTTCTTGATTGAAGAAATTACCGATTCGGATACATACAGCGGCAATAGCTGTAGGAATCATCGTAAAATCGACGGGCAACCAAAATTCGACTTTTCTTTTTTTTGCAAAGATCCCTAAGGCCAATAAAATGCCGATTGCTCCTCCATGCGATGCAAGCCCCCCTTGCCAAACGGCGAGGATCGAGAAAGGATCGTGCACAATCTCTGACCAATTTTGATAAAAAAGAACATCTCCAAGACGCGAACCTATGATTGCACCAATGATGACATAAAAAGTCATTTGTTCAGCCACTTTTTTCGTTTGTTGCTTTAAAGATGAGACCTCGACATTTTCTTTGCGAAATTGCATTAAGAGAAGAAAATAGCGGCGCAAAAGAAACGTTAAACAAAGATATCCAAGAAAAAAACCCAAAGCAAAAAAGAAGCCATACCATAAGATAGGACGATTTAAGAAAGGAAGATAAAAAGAGAACATTTCTCGGCTGGGATCGCAAACAATATAATTAAATAAAAAAAAATGAAAAATCATGATTAAAATTAAAATTTACTCTTTAGGAAAAACAAAAGAAGATTGGCTGCAGAACGCTCTGGATCTCTATCAAGCACGCCTTAAGTCCTCGATTTCATTAGAGTGGATTTTAGCAAAAAATGAGGAGCAATTGAAGCAATTCTTAAAAAAAGAGATAAATTTTATTTGCCTTGATCCTAAAGGGAAACAGTATTCTAGCAAAGATTTTTCTATTTTTTTGCTTAAATCCATTCGAGAAGCTCATTCACGGCTGAGCTTTGTCATCGGAGGCGCTCATGGCATTCCGCTTTCAATGCAGGCCCAAGCCAAAGGTCTTTTGTCCCTATCCTCTTTAACATTTACACATCAAATGACCCGCCTCATTTTAGCGGAACAAATCTACCGAGCCTTTGAAATCGAAAAAGGGTCTGCGTATCATAAATAATGGTGATTATTTTTATGAATATTTACTAAGTTGTACAAGTTTAGTGGGTCAATGATTAGAAAAACGATCTCAATACGTTAACTTTTTTACGCCCTTATCAGATAAAACAATAGTTTTATTTAATTAACATGGTTGTAAAATTTATTTTAATAGTAATTTATTGAAAGAAAATATAAAATTAAAGTTAATTGAAATAAAGCATTTGTAATTTTAAACTATTACAATTATTAATAATAAAATAAAGGAATATAAGTTATGACACCTACAAATTTAGGAGCCTACCACCAACCTTCACCTTATCAACAAGACGGAAAGAATGTAATCACTTTAACTCCCGGTGAACTTTATTTGCTTTTCAAGGAGACTATTAAGGAAAAACGCGAAAAAGAGGGTAAATCTTATCCGGATCTCAGTCTGATCACAGAATTGCCACTATCTACTTTACAGCAAATGATGATGGGACGGATAAACGAGCCAAAAAAAAATCTACTTAAAATCCAAAAATTTATTTCCAAAACCCGCGGCGAAACTATTTTAATAATAAAGAAACAAAAGAAACAAAAGATAAAAGAGACAGAATCTGAAAAACACCCTCTTTCTCTTGAATTGTATGATCGAATCAAACTAGCTATTAAGAAATTACTTGATGCTTGGAGTACATTTGATACTGGGAGTACATTTTCTCTAGATAGAAGTAGAGATCCACTTATTGTCAAGATCAGTAAATCATTAAAGCTGCCTAAGTACTTCCTCTCTGACCTATATTACCGCTCCAGGATAATAAATGGAACCGTAATAGGCTCCTCTAGTGGGACTAACTTATACGTGACCTCCAAACGGGAAGCTATACTAAAACAGTTTGCTGACGACCCTTTAGATTCCGTAACCATTCCTTCACAAGAAGAAGAACAAAATGTAAATATAAACACCGGAGATAATATTGTTGCGCCACCACTAAAAAAACAGAAAACACTTGAACAGACTGATCTATGCTTGGATCTCTTCTCTTTAAACAATCAGGGGTATCCATTGTCTAACGACCCTTTCAATAACTCAGAAAACGTTTTCACTTTGTCCCCAAAAGAAAAAGATAGCGATACTCTCTTATCTGAAGCATTAGAGCCAACAAAATCAGACCAATCAAACAGAGAAACAGATGATGAAAAACCTTCGCAAGAAAAGAAGGAGAACGCTGGATCTATTAACAATTTCCCTCCTACTGACCTCTCTACTGATAATAATCCCTTGACAGCTGCTCCCCACTCCCCAAGCGCGCTAGAATTACTAGATGCAGTGGATTATAATTTTTGTTTATTATATGAAGAACAATAACTAAGTGTAAACCTCTAACCTGATCCAGGTAACAAGAATCCTGGTTCAGGTTGTTACGAAATCAGGGCTCCTCTGTTCGTCGCAGCAGGACAAAAGCGGTGCGAAAATAAGCGACGGCCCCATTCATCAATGCCGATCCGATGGCAACATCGATCGTACCGCGAATCTCCATGGGCAATCCTAACCATTTCATGCTCAATCCGAGCAACATCATCCCGGCAATGAGCAGTAAGTATCCCTTACTATAAACTTGAGAAAATTTAATAGGGGATTTTAGCTTCAAGATACGTTCTACCACGCGTTGGACGGTTTTGGCTAAAGCGAAACGTCCTTTGATAAAACCGATGATCAGCCCAACGACGATAAGCATCAAAGCCGCTTGCTCCCTTCCGCCAACTACAGGCGCGATCTTAGCAATCAAGGAAGATGTTTCTTGGACTTCAATCTGGGCTTTGTAGACAATAAAATGAAGACCAAGGGTAAGCAGCCCTACACCGACAATAAACCAAATCGCACCGGAAATGGCTATCCATGTTGTTTTGCGCAAAAACATTGATACATTCTCCCTTTTTTAGGATGATAACACAAAGAAATGTTTTAACCCTGCAATTAAATTAAAGCTTGTCGACAAAAATGGCAAAGGTTTCTACAATCCGTCACTAAAGTTCCAATCTTTAAAAATAAAAATGAGGAGAATCCCTATGAATATTTCTCTTGCTTTCATGCGCACGCTCTTTGTCATATTGAGCATTTTCTTCATGACCACTTTTATGCTTTCGAGCTCATCTGGATCTGTACATATCAATGCTCTCATCGGAATTTTGATGGGATTGATTTTTGGCTTTTTGCTGATTGGTTTCGATATCGCATTCAAACGCTTTAACCTGCGTTCTTTTAACATTGCAATGATCGGAATCTTTATCGGTTACTTAATGGGCCAAGCGCTTGTTCTCATTTTTAGCGCTATCCTGCAAATTAGCCATGTTTCGATTGTTTTGCAGCCGAAAACGCTCGAAATTATCAAAATCGCCCTCTTTCTTTTTGGAACATACCTAGGGACAATCATGACGTTAAGAGCATCGGATGAACTTTATGTGAGCATCCCTTTTGTTAAATTCTCGCCAACAACAGAAAAAAAGAAAGATCTGGTCATCGATAGTTCGGTGCTTGCTGACGCCCGTATTATCGACGTTGCCGCCACAGGGCTTTTAGACAATCAGCTTGTCATCGCTCGTTTTGTGATCAAAGAACTTTATGCTTTAGCAGAAATTGGCGACGAATTATCCAAATCTAAAGCGCGGCGCTGTCTTGAAGTGATCAAAAAACTTGAATCGATCCCCGAGCTCGAACTTCGATTTAATGATACAGACTTTCCAGATGTCAAAGACACTCAAGGAAAGCTGCTTCGGCTAGCACGCCTTCTCGATGCTAACTTGCTTACTGCCGATATTAGTCGGATCCAAATGGCCTCTATCGAAGGGATCCGAGTGATCAATATTCATACCCTTTCTAATGCTTTAAAACCGTTAATGCAGGCAGGCGAATATATCAAAATCAAGATTCAACGCTATGGAAAAGAACCTCGTCAAGGCGTTGGCTACCTCGATGACGGCACAATGGTCGTCGTCAATGGCGGAGGCAATTATATTGGAGAGATCATTGATGCCAAAGTCCTTTCAGTCAAACATACCACCTCAGGTCGAATGATCTTCTGTAACGCCATGGACGAAGAATACGATGAAGATGAAGACTATGATGAAGATGAAGATTTAAATGATGAACGCTGAAAAATCGCCAATTTTAGGAATTGGAAACGATATTATCGCAATCGAACGTATCCGTAAAAGTATAGACACTTACGGTTTGCGTTTGATCTCGCGGCTTTTTACAACCAAAGAACAAGATTATTGTCTAAAATACAAAGATCCTATCCCCCACTTCGCAGGCCGGTTTGCTGCAAAAGAAGCTGTGGTCAAGGCATTAGGCACCGGTTTTGGTGAGCACACTTCGTGGCTTGACATCGAGATCCTTAACGAAAACAACGGTAAGCCCCTTGTTTATTTTTCTAATGCTTTGGAAAAAAAACTTAACGGAACCTCAGTCTTGGTATCCATTAGCCATTGTCAACTTTATGTCACTGCTTTTGCTATCTGGTTAAAAGAATGAAAAGGGCAGGTGGTAAGTCAATGTAAAGAAATTCACTCGCTGAGGAAAATTGTGTGCAAATAGGCGATAAGCATACGATACAGTCAGCGTTCCCCAGATGTTGATGCGGTAACGATAGGCAAGTCCTAGATCGATAGATTGATGCAGAAATTCTCCCCAACCGTTAAAACGATGGACATTCACATGCTGTTGATGTCCAAAACCAAAATCTCCCACCGTAAACAAAAAAAGCGCATGAGTGTCTTGCCAATTAAACTGCCAGGTAACTATGTCGTGCATCCAAGGGAAGCCGTGATTAGCCATACCCACGGTTGCATACCCATAGGTTCTCATGGTCCATTCCCCTTCTTTTGACCATTCTTTGCCAAGCGACAGTGTCAGCTCGTAGTTGGCATAAGAAGCATAAGGACAACTGACATCTTTTAGACTATGATGGGGAACAGCTCGAAAGTTAACTCCCGTCGTAAGACTGATAGGATCTCCAGCGATATCATTGAGCCATTGATAGCGCGCTTGAAGCGCAGCACTTCGCCAATTAAAATTTTGACGCGGGGTCTCGGCTAATTCGAACTCTGCACGTACATCAATATTATAACGAGGAGTAAATCCAAGATCGAAGAACAGGTCGTAGTCGTTGGATGGGCTTTTTAATTGTTTTGAAGCGCCTTCGACTTTACGATAACGAGAATAAGTGAATGCTGACTCGAAATCAAATTCATAAGGATTGCCAAGCCATGGCTTTGTCTGAAGAGCGAGGAGTAAAATGGGATGAGAAAGGAGTAATACCAAAACGCATGGCCAAATGTGAAGGCTCATCCGATAAGTCCTTTTTCTGAGAGCCAACGCTCTGCATCTAACGCTGCCATGCAACCTGAACCTGCTGCAGTAATCGCTTGGCGATAGAGATGATCTTGAACATCACCCGCTGCATAGACACCTTCAATATTTGTATAACAGGTTCCTGGTTTAACTTTTATATAGCCATTGGATTCAAGTTCTACCTGACCCTGTAAAAATGCGGTGTTGGGAGTATGCCCGATCGCAAAAAAAACACCTCCTGCATCGCGTCTTGTTTCTTGACCTGATTTCACCTCTTGCAAAAGAATATTTTTAACAATAGAATCCCCTTCTACTTTAACAAGAACGTGGTTCCAAATCACTTCGATTTTAGGATTTTTGAAGGCACGTGCTGCCATGATTTTTGAAGCGCGGAGCTCGTCGCGTCGATGCACAATAAATACTTTTTTACCAAATTTGGTGAGAAAAATTGCTTCTTCTACTGCAGTATCCCCTCCACCAAACACATAAAGGTCTTTGTCGCGAAAAATCGGCGCAGCGCCGTCGCACACAGCGCAAGCAGTCACTCCTTTTTGCCAAAATTCTCCATCTCTAGTTCCTGGGACATCAACTCTTTTTGCTGTCGCCCCTGTGGCAATAATCAACGCGTCCGTTTGAATAGAGGTTGGGCTTCCGCCGATCACGAAAGGACGAGCTCTAAGATCCACCGAAACAACATCTTCGGCTAAGACCGCAGCTCCAAATCTCTCCGCCTGCTTTCGCATTTGTTCCATGAGATGGGGTCCAGTAATTCCTTCTGGGAAACCCGGATAGTTTTCCACCTCTGTCGTCGTCATTAATTGACCTCCTGCCGGTCCAGAAAAAAACCCTTCAAAGATCAGAGGAGACAGATTAGCGCGTGCTGCATAAATCGCCGCAGTATAAGCAGCAGGACCAGAGCCAATAATGACAAGTTTTCGTTGTTCCATATTTATCGAGTAAAAAATTAAGCCATGTGAATTTTCAATGATACAATTTCCCTGAATAGAAAAATAGGGAGTTGAACGAGGGAGTTGCAACTCCCTCGAACAGCTTCTTACGCAAACATTTGTCGCTTTTCCTTATTTTTTTTTGAAAGCAAGAGAAAAATTCTATGCAATAAAACTCAGTTGGCCATAAAATTATTGCGCAGTATAAGTCTATCCTAGGGAGCGTTTGCAAAAGAGATGCGCAGTATAAAGCTCGAGAAATTAAAAAAAACGATCAATGAAACAGCGATTATCCCAGAGGTCAACTTGTCTATACCAGCAGGCAAGTTTTTTGCCCTGCTTGGACCAAGTGGCTGCGGTAAAACCACGCTTCTACGCCTGATCGCAGGTCTTGATAAAGCAAATTCGGGAAAAATCTTTCTGGGCGATCAAGACATCACCGAATGGCCGATCCACAAACGCCCGATCAATATTGTTTTTCAAAACTATGCACTGTTTCCCCATCTCGATGTCTTTGATAATGTCGCCTATAGTCTAAAACTCAAAAAACTGCATAAACAAGTCATTGAGCAGAAAGTCCTTAAAATTCTTGAAGCCTTTCATTTAGAAAATCACATCTACAAATCGACAAGTCAACTGTCTGGGGGCCAACAGCAACGCGTCGCTCTTGCCCGAGCTATTGTTAATGAACCCGATGTCCTTTTGCTTGACGAACCCCTCGCTGCCTTGGACTTTAAGCTCCGCGAAAGAATGCTCATCGAGCTCATCGAGCTTCAAGACAAACTCAAGACCACTTTTGTCTACGTTACGCACGATCAGTTTGAGGCACTCACCGTTGCCGATCAACTTGCGATTATGAACCATCGGGGAGAAATTGAACAGATTGGCACGCCTAAAGAAATTTATGAGTTTCCCCTCACTTCATTTGTTGCGAAATTTGTTGGAACAACAAATATTCTCAGTGGAAAACTGAAAAATCTGGACTCTGAACCCGAAATAGAGATTCCTAATCTAGGCTTACTCAAAATCTATATTCCCCAAAAAAAAGAATGGATGAGGGAAAATTGTGATATGATGATCAGCCTTCGCCCTGAAAAAATCTTTATTTCCAAAAAAAAGGTAAAAAATTTTTCAAATATGGTTCAAGGAACGGTTCAATCCATCGTCTATCACGGTCGATCGACCCAATATAATATTTTGCTTAAAAACCAAATACGCCTGCAAGTTTTTGAGCAAAATGAAGAACACTTCCCACAAGAGATTATTGACTATGATCATGAAGTGAATCTGTACTGGCAAAAAGAAAACGTGGTTATCCTTGAAAAATGAAAATGAAACTCTTCCGAAATCCTCCTCATTCTGAATTACCGTTTTCCATCGGCGTCCCTGCGCTCATCTGGCAGGTTTTATTTTTTTATCTGCCTCTGGCAATTCTTGTGGTCACCAGCGTGCTCAAGTTTAATGAATTTGAAGCTTTTGAAGGGATTACCTTTGAAAAAATCACCTTCTTTTTGCGGCCTCTTTATTTGAAAGTGATTTTATCTTCTTTTATTTTAGCCCTCAGCAATACCATCCTCTGTCTCTTCATCGCTTATCCCCTCGCCTATTTTCTCGCTTTCACAGCAAAACGCTTTAAAATTTTCTTTCTCTTTCTATTAATCGTCCCATTCTGGACAAATTTTCTGCTCCACGTCTATGCCTGGTTTTTGGTTTTGGAAAAAGGGGGCTTCTTAAACAATTTGCTAAGACTGCTAGGAATCATTACAGAGCCGATCAACATGCTCAACTCTCATTTTTCCATTATGATCATGATGATCTATTATTACCTCCCTTTCATGGTGATGCCGCTCTATTCTTCTCTTGAGAAGATGGACTTTCGGCTTGTGGAAGCTTCTCTTGACTTAGGCGCTAGCTGGAGTCAGACTTTGCGCCGTGTCATTTTGCCACTGACAAAAAGAGGATTTAAAACGGGGTTTTTCCTCGTGTACATCCCCTCTTTTGGCGAATTTGCAATCCCAGAACTCATGGGGGGCGACCGCTGGATGTTTGTAGGAACAGTGATTTCTAATTACATTCTAGGCGATGAAACAGGATCCTTAGGAGCGGCTTTTACCGTGGTCGCTTCGCTATTTTTACTCGCCAGTGCGATAGGTTTATATTGGGTGATCGATCGACTGATCCCCTGGAGGATACATGATGTCAAAGATGCCGCATAAAACAGAAAGGCTCAGCTCGATCGCTGCTTTGGCAATAGTGATCGCGACTTACTTGTTTCTGTATGTTCCGCTCGTCGTTCTGCTTGTCTTTTCTTTTAACGAGGAAAGCTTTCCCTCTCCTTGGAAAGGATTTACTTTAAAATGGTACCATGAACTTTTTCAATCCACTCATCTTTGGGCCTCATTTCTGAATTCTTTAATTGTTGCGATCTGCTCGACTGCAATCAGTTTGACCATGGGAATCTTCCTCATTTTTTATGCTGCGCAAGGCGGCCGGATCGGCAAATTTCTTGTTTACTATTATGGAAATTTGGTGATTCCAGAAACGGTATTGGCCGTCGGATTGCTTGGGTTTTTTACTTTAATCTCTATTCCCCTTGGATTAATCACTCTTGTTCTCGCCCACACTGTTTTAGGTCTAGGATTTGTCATCCCTATTATTTATGCACGCTTCCTTGAGCTCGATGCCCGAATGACGGAAGCTTCACTAGTACTCGGAGCCACTCCAGTGCAGACCTTCTTTAAAGTGACCCTTCCTCTGATGCGCCCCTCTCTGATTGTGACGGGTTTGCTTGTTTTTATGATCTCCTTCGATGACTTCATTCTCTCCTACTTTTGTGCGGGCAGCACCTCGCAAACCTTATCTCTTTTCATTTTATCGATGCTCCGTTCTGGAATCTCTCCCATTGTAAACGCTCTTTCAGCGGTCATGCTACTCTTTAGCAGCATCCTCGTGCTTCTGTTTTTTATTTTTTCTCAAAAAACTCGTACGCGGATTTTCTAATGATGAAAAAGTTCTTGATTCGCTCTAACATCATCCTCATTTGGCTTGCTCTCATCTTCTGCGCCCTTTATTGCCCAAAGTGGAAAGGATTCAAGAATAAAAAAAAATCAATCAATGTATTTGCCTGGGGAGATATCTTTGAACCCTCCGTCATCTCCGATTTTGAGAAAGAAACGGGCATCAAAATTCATCTTAGCTATTATTCCTCAAACGAAGAGTTGCTTGTCAAACTCAAAGCGACAAGAGGAGAAGGTTATGACCTCGTCATCCCTTCAGATTATGCCGTCAGTGCCATGATCAAAGAAGATCTGCTGAAAAAACTTGACAAATCGAAATTTGCCTATTGGAATGCCATTAATCCAGCTCTTCTCGGTCATTTTTTCGATCCTGATAACAACTATTCTATTCCTTTTGAATGGGAAATATATGGTTTTGGCATCGACAAAGACTATTTCGATCTGCATCCTACCGAACCTTCCTGGGCTATGATTTTCGATCCGAAAATCGTTAATTACAAAATCACGATGAACAACGATCCTATCGAAGCGATCGAGTTTGCTTCTTTCTACCTTTACGGAATGACTGACCATTTAAATCCTGACCAAGCTGAAGAGGTCCGACAACTCCTCATCCAACAGAGGCCCTGGGTTGCTGCTTACGCCTCTTTTCGCGGAGATTACTTCCTTGCTACCAAAAATGTCGCCGTCGTCGTTGCCTCTACTTCTTATATCTTAAGAACGCAAAAGTTATTCGATTTCGTCGGATTTGTGATTCCTAAAGAAGGCAGTTTTATCACCATCGAAAACATCTGTATTCCAAAACCGAGCCAAAAAGAAGATCTTACCTTTCGCTTTATCAACTATCTCTGCAGTCCTAAATCTGTTGCGACGCACTTCAAAACCTATTCCCTTTTCCCATCAACCTTGCACAATCTCGAAGAGCTCGGAGTCGATGAAGACGTGCTAAAAATCATGCGCTCTACTCCAGAAGAGCTCAAAAAATATCACTTCTTTCAAAATATTCTTCCTCAAGAAGAAATACGCGATATCTGGGTCGAGATCAAAACAAGAGAATCTTAACACCTACACAAAAAGTCTTTCTAAAAATCTTGCCGTCATTCAAAATGTCCTCATGATTTTTTTAGCTGGATTTTCCCTCCAATGGTTAAAGTCCAGTTGAAGTGGCAAAATTAAAACAAGAGGATCTTAAATTTATGAGCTTACTGACTACCTCAATTGAAAATTCCAATGCTGTGCAGCCCTATGCTATTTTTACACCTAATTTCCCTCCCTTAAAGATTTTACGGTTGATCTGTGCTTTTTTAAATAACCCTAAAGATATTGTTCATTTTGGATTGGTCAATCGACATCTAAGCATTCTCCTCCCTTCAGACGTTAAACTATGGGATTCCCTTTTGCACAAACATTTTTCCTCTTCCTATGCAAGATTCAAATCTGAAATTAAAGCTCCAGCCTTTTATAAACATCTAACAAACATGCAACATAATATTAAGGCTGGAAATTACCAGCTTCAAACACTCGATGGGCATCAAGGTTGGATCAAATGCATGACGATCTGGGATGACAAGCTCATTTCTGGCTCATCGGATAAAACAATGATGATCTGGAACCTCAACTCTGGACAAAGGCTTCATACATTAAGTGATCGCGATACATTAAGTGATCGCGCGATCGAATGCATGACAATCTGGAACAACAAGCTTATTTCTGGCTCAGATGATGGTGCGATTAGGATCTGGGACCTCAACTCTAAACAAGCGCTTCAAGAACTACTGGGGCATCGAAGCAAAATCTCATCCATGCTCATTTGGGATGGCAAACTTATTTCCGGTTCGTATGATTGGACGATTAGGATTTGGGATCTCAACTCAGGGAAAAAGCTTCAAACACTCTATGGACATGAAGATTATATCTCTATCTTGATGATCTGGGGTGATCTACTTGTTTCTGGTTCATTCGATAGTACAATGAAGATCTGGGATCTCAATACAGGCCAAGAATTGAAAACACTCAAAGGTCACCAAGACTCAATCAGATGTATAACGACCTGGGGCGATACACTTATTTCTGGTTCGCATGATCATACGATTAAGATTTGGGATCTCAAAAATCAACAAGAGCCTCAGACGCTACAGGGACATCAAGACGGGGTCTCTTGCATAGAGGTCTGGGGTGACAAGCTCATTTCTGGCTCAGATGATGGTACGATTAAGATCTGGGATCTCCCCTCTAGACAAGAGCTCCGAACACTGGAAGGACATCAAGGCTGGATCAAATGCATGACGATCTGGGGCGATAATCTCCTTGCCGGCTCACAAGATCAAACGATTACGATCTGGGATCTTCACTCTGGACAAAAGCTCCAAACACTGAATGAACATCAAGGACAAGTTAGCTGTATAACAGCGACGAATGAGGGAAAGTTCATTTCCGCATCCTTTGACAAAACGATTAAGATTTGGGATTTCAATTAATAACCCAAGTTGC
>Ga0206843_10223_pt1 | contig 15520 bp, 12 predicted proteins | sample Alteio_BWOrgCont_21_FD_152869 | JGI IMG/M metagenome (GOLD analysis project Ga0206843, IMG submission 152869) | Enriched cells from forest soil in Barre Woods Harvard Forest LTER site, Petersham, Massachusetts, United States -... | ecosystem: Environmental > Terrestrial > Soil > Temperate forest >...
GTCTAAGCTTCAGCCGCAAATGAAGGCTATTCAAGAGCGGTATAAAGGTGATCCTGAGCAATTACAAAAAAAGTTGGTTGAATTTTATGCACAAAACAAAGTGAATCCTATGGGAGGTTGTCTGCCCACGTTGATTCAACTACCTATATTGTTTGCACTGTATGCTGCTTTTGCCGGTCCACCTTTCACTGACAAAATGATAGATGTAAAAGTAAACGTATTACCTTCAAGTAAAGTGGAGTCTTTAGCAAAAGAAGAGGCCACGGGAGCAAGCAGTATTTATGTATCTAAAAACGGGGTCGCAGCTAAAGTAGTAGTTTTTCCAGGCAATTCGACCATAGCTGCTGGTACAGAATTGAATTTTGGTGTTAGAGCCATCGAAGGAAAATTGCCCGCGGACTTCAGTCCTAAATGGAAGATAGTGTTACCAACAAATCACGAAGTTAAGGAAGCAGTGCCTGCTCCTCAGCCATCTTCCAAAAGTCCTGATAATAATGAAAAACCTGTCGAAGAAAACACTGCAATTACAAAATCCAAAGAAGCTTATATAGACAGCACTGGGCATGCGGCTTTTCCTGATCCGGGCGAATATCATATAGAGGGGATTATTCCTGGTATCGCAAAAGGCGAGCCTTTTGCTTTTATTTCCGGATTAGGCAAAGTGGCGACTGGAGTAGCATTACTTAAGCCCGCTAATTACGATGTTGTATTTCTTATCGTAATGTTCGGTCTTAGTATGTTTTTGTCCCAAAAGCTAACAGTGCCTGCGCCGAAGCCCACAGAGGGGCAAGAGCTTGACGAGCAGCAAATCATTCAGCAACAAACAATGAAAACTATGCCCATAGTAACGACGGCCATGTTTTTCTTCTTTCCTATACCGGCAGGTGTTTATTTGTATCTGGTTGTGTCAAATATTATTCAAACATTTCAAACGTGGCTCATCACAAAGATGCCAGAACCGGATTTTAACAATAATAGAGAATCAACGGTCGTTGTCGTCAAAGATCCTAAAGATAACGGTGGTGGTGTAATAATAAAGCCCAATAAAAAGACGGATAAGGCAAACGCAGGACGACGCAATGGCACTGCTGGTGGTGCGAACCAGAATCAAACCAAGAAAAAATCTAAGCGAAAGAAATAGTAAATGTATTGCTAAGGAACAACAAAAGAGACACTTATGACCTATTCAAATTTTACTGATAATGCCAAGTCTTATTTAGAGAAAATTCTCGCCATACTTGATATTGATGCAACCGTTCTTGAAGAGGGCATAGACGAAAACACAACTTGCTATCGCATCAATTGCAAGGCAGACGATGCAAGGATTTTGATTGGACGCAATGGGCAGACTTTAGAAGCATTGCAGTTCGTAGTAAGACAAATGTGCAGAAGTGTTGGCGCTGAATCGCAAAAGCCTTTTTTAGTAGATATTTTGGATTATCGTGAAAGACGCAGAGGAAATATAGAAGAACAAGCAAAAAAGGCAGCGGTGGCCGTTCTAAATGGTGATGCGGAAAAGATACATTTAAACCCAATGAGTCCCTTTGAACGCAGAATTGTGCACCAATTTTTGCAAACGGATTTTCCTGATCTGGTTTCGGAAAGTCATGGCGAAGGGGAAGATCGGCACATTGTTATTAGTTATGGTGGGATGCCCGGACGAGCTGCAGAAGCCGAAGAAGCTGTGGATAGTGAAGAATTGAATCCGACAGTATAGCTTTGGAACCATGTTAAAAAGGTATTGCCATAAAGAAGATTGAAATGAGTCTTAATTAAAGCAGCAGCAGTGTTTGGTGATGAAGTGAGCATTTGGCTTGAGGTGAAATAAAAAATAAGTAAGTTGACAAAAGCAACTAGCTCATGTAAAGCGCAATGATCTCAATGTTTAATCTAATGTTTAAGCGGATTTTGGCTAATCCGGTTTCTTTTAATGTGGCTCAGGGTATATTAACAGTAGGCGTGGGTAGTTTGAAATTTGTACTTCAGGGCTTACTTGAGTAAACAAACGGTACCCCATATGCTAAAGACCAGTATTTATCTTCTTTCCTTACGAGTTCTAAACAGGATCCTTGGTAATAATAAAGATTCTCATGCTATGAGAAACAAAATCGCGATTTTGTTTCTGCTGGCAATAATGTTGCAACTATTGCAACCAATTGTTTTAACTTTACCTGTCAAAGCGCAAAGTGCTCCAGGGGGCACGAGAATGGGTATGAATGTGGAAGCGCCCAACTACTATAGCTCTGACGGTGCTTATATTGATTTACTTGAGACAGCGAATGCATGGAAAATTTCATACGGGACTGCTACATATCAGGCTAATGGTTATCCAGCTACGTGCGCAGGTGCGGTTTTTGCTGAAGTTGAGAATTTTGGTTATCCGGCCGGCGCTTATCAATTTTCTGGACAAGGAACATGCGATATTAAGATGGATTCTAGTGCATTGAATCCCAATCAAACCGTAAGCGTCCCGATAGATGGTCAGACGTATACGGGCTTCATTCCTGGCAGTGTGAAAGTAAGCTATATCGTTAATGGCGGTCAAACGAACAGACTGGTAACAGGACTAGTGCAATTAAATGAGCCGCAACAAGTTAATGGTAATTGGTCCGGTTCGACGCCCGCATTTCAGCAATTGCTGCTTAGAGTATCAAATATAACGCCCAGCGATGCTCCTAATTTTTTCCACCTCATACGTCCGGATTATCCTGCTTGGCCGGAGACCCAAAATGCTCCTGGGTATCCTTTTGGAAAAGAATATTTGGCGGGATTGGCTCCAGTTTGTGCGCTACGTTTTGTCACCTTTGGTCTTAACAATAACATTACTAACTGGGACACCCGTCCAGATCCTACTGTTTTTAGCAATGATGCTGCATCTTTCGAGAGAATGATTGATTTGTGTAATGTCACTAATTGTGATGCCTGGATTAATATACCGATCACGGCGACACCAGATTTTGACATTAATTTTGCCAAAATGGTTAAAGGCAGACTCCATTCCAATCTTCATTGTCATTGGGAAGTTGGTCTTGAATGCTGGAACTGGCAATGGCCGTATAATATGGATACTAATATTTGTTACCAAATGGCTTTGGGCAATACAGCACTACCGCCGGGTATGCCGCCTCTTATTCCTACCGGGATATGGACAATGCAGGGGGAAGCTTATGGCGCTGTGACAATGGCACATGCCGTTAATATACAGCAAATATTAGGCTTTCAGGGCCGGCCAATGATATGCGGTCAGTTTGTGCTGATTAATTATGAGGCTGGTGCCATGCAATATATTACTCAAGCAATGAAGCTTGATCCATCCAGTCCGCTATTTCCATACGGCATAGCCGGGGCACCTTACTTTGCTGGCCAGAAAACTGACGGCACTCTGGATGATGCGTTTCAGAGCATTACTAACTATCTCAACACAATCATAGCTACTGCTTTGACGCAACAAATGGCATTGGCCAAGCAATATGGCATTCCATTTTGTTGTTACGAATTTGGGCAAAGTCTATTCCCAACGCAGGCTAACTTTGATTTCTATCAATCATTACAAACTGACCCCAGAATGGGTCTTGCCAATCAGCAATTAATGCTTATGCTGAAAAACGCCGGAGCGGATCTGTGTACTTATTTTGATTATTGCAGGGCAGACAGCGCTGGGGGCTATTGGGGAGCTATGCAATACATTCAACAAGTATATAATCCCCCAGTAAAATATGCTTCGGTGGCCGCTTTTGCTGCTAATTGCAATTGTGGTCATGCTCCAGTTCTAACACCGCCTCCTGCTTCGCCCCCTTCAGGTCCAGCTCCGGGACCATCGTCAGGACGATCTCCAGGACCATCGCCAGGACGATCTCCAGCTCCAGTAACACTACGGCCATCGGCTGGTAATGGGGGTAACCATAATCCGAATCCAGTACTAACGCCAAGAATGGGCGGAGGAAGTGGAACCGGTGGTGGTGGCAATTCGTCTGCTAATCCCGGCGGCGTTCCTTGGATGCATTGAGCCAGAGACAGAACGTATTGCAAGCAGTCAGCTTAGCCTGTAACATGTTTATGAGTTGAGCCGGCAGCTGGGTTGGCATGCAAGTAAACAGTAAAAGAATAAGCTACAGAAACAATCGAGGAATCTCAATAGTTCTATTGGTATTTCTATTGGCGTTCTTTATGTTGCTGATTGATTTTTTTGTTTTTAATGTGGTGCAAGTTATGATTATTGAGCGCCAGATTAGTGGTATTTGTGAGGCGGCTTCACTGGCAGGTACGTCCATACTAGCGAGAATGGATATAACGGGTGACGATATAAAACATAGCAAGTTGAAGAAGGCTCAAAAAGCGGCATGCCGCTGTGCAGGAAATATGATTTTAAGCAGTCGTATTCTTAACAATAGTCTGAATAAGGCTGTGAGTTTTATGGAAGAAGCTGATTTAGACAAAAGACTAAAGCCAAATGAATGTCGCTATGTAGTTAAACTAAGTGATCCTAGGACAAATGCTTATGTCACAAATCTGGGTAATACTGAGGGCCGAACGGTTAGTTGTTTTATAGCTTTTGGATACAGTCCAATATTTTTAAGTTTTGCAGATAAAATCTGTTATCCGATAATTGGAGAAGCTAAGGGGGGTTTGCCACAAATAGACTCGGTTCTGGTTTTTGATCTTTCTTCTTCTATGGATGATCAGACTGTAGTAACATTTGTGCGCCGAGAATGGATACATAGTCCATTAGGTAATGGCAATTTTGCTGCAGGCAATGTTAGCCCAAACAATATGAATTCTGGTGGTTGTGGCATTATTCAATATCTGTCTTTATCCTGTCCATCTTCTCCGCATACAATAGCAAATTATTTAGGTTGGGATTATAGTGCAGGAGCCGGTTCACATGCCGAAAACGGGGAGTCTGCGGTTCTCGATGGTTCTTTAGTTAATGCTTTAGCGCCACAGAGTCTAGACAAAGCAGCTTATGAGTCACATGGTGCTATTACTCATCCTATGCGATTTGATGCTTATTTGCGATCACATTATTCTCACTACAATGCCAAAGGAGAATATTTGCCCTGGGAAGCTGCTGTCTCACCACATTGTCGCGCTTTTGACTATGGTACCCCGCCAGGAAATTGCGATCTTAGTGTTGGGCTAGGTGGAAACGGCGATGCTGTAACAGACATGATGGGCAATCTAACTACACCTTTTGGACCAACAAGCATCCCAGCTAGTCCTCTTGGTCCTGGATCCAGTTACTCGTCGTTTAATAACTCCCCCAATCAAAGCCCTATCCAGATGGTACAAGGTATGCCTATTCCAGCAAATAATGCTTTCAATGATCTTATATGGCAAAATGATGGCAGTAATTATTTTGGCTATCAGCCGGCTGCTCCTGGAGCCACTCAAGGTTTGGCACAAAATGATCCTGTGTCCTCCCCTGATCAACAGACTTTTACAGATTTAGTGGTTAATATAACACCACCACGCGAACAGCCGATGCAAGGTCCTGATAATTTTATTGGCTTTTCTTATACGTTTCCTGCTGACGAACAAGATCAACTATTGCGGGGGCAACAATTTGATTTTCCCAATATTGCTGTGGTTGTTGAAGCAGCCCGTGGCAATCTGGAGGGCTCGTCTGTTTTGCCCAATGGGTTAACAAATGCTCAAATGGCCCTGATTGATAGACCGGTGTCAATTGATGGCACAATTTTTGACATGAGCTCTGTGAGGGTGAAAAATGGCTATCAAAAGGCTTATCAACGGCTAGCCATGCTTTGTGTGCAACCTTTGGCCAGTTTATTGGCTGCCGCAGATCAATGTTATTTAGAAAGACTGCATAAATTTACAGATTGCCGTTTTGGCTTGGTAACATTTTCTAATGGTGATGTATTTAAAGAAAAAAGCATAATATCTCGTTTTCGTACCACGGGAACAGTTGATGAAAAATCGGCTAATACTAATGTATCGTCAAACTATTATATATTTGGCGCACCTAATGGTAATCCTATTTTTACTAATTCGACTTATGATTCTGGTAGGCTTACAGCTGGCGGTTTTAATAGTGTTCTATTAGAAGATGGAGAGGGGATGGGCTTTCGCCTGCCCAGGGTATGTTTAGATGCCCAAAATGAGCATTATCTAGATTGTGTGAGCAAAAATAAATTGAAAGGTGGTGAGCTTAATGATCGATTAAATTTCGGTGCTGGTGCTAATGGTATTTATAATTGCCGGGTAGGGTCTTCTGTATGCGATACAGCTGAGGCGCTAGAGACAGCTCGTCAGATGTTTCATTGTGATAGTTACGATTTATCTGGTGCAGCAAAATACAGAACTTCGGCTCGGCGCCTAATAATCTTTTTTATGGATGGCGAACCGTCCGGCGGAGTAAATGGCAGTCAGGGCCAAGAAACATTAAAAATAGGTGGCCGACGAAATGGAAATATAGATAATGATAGTTGTGAATCCAACGGTATAGCCGTATTCACCATCGGACTGAATTTAACTAAGGGAAGCGCATTTAACAAGCTGAAAGAACGCCAATTAGAGTTTCTTGGTGATCAAGAACCTACCGGTAGTCAAAGTGGCGGTATAGCCTGGAGAGCTGGTCATGGCAGCAGATATTATTCCTGCGAAAATCTAACTGAGCTCAAAGCCGTGTTCTGCGACATCGCAAGGCGATTTGTCCAGTCTCAACTTTAAGAGCCTACAGTTATTAGAATAAAAGTTTGAATTTATAGGAGCGATTGTTCATATGAAAGCAATAATTGTTCTTATGTCTGGGGAGCAATGGCAGTCAGTGCCAAGAGATATTAAGAATAGCCGGACGACGAAAAGGGAATAAAGATAGCGCAGGACTAATGTATGCGAACCAGACAGCATAGAATAAATACAGGATCATTAATGGTTGAATATTCAACAACCCTGTATGTTCTGCTGCTTTTGTTGGCTTTTCCGTTGCTCAACCTTTCAGTGGTGGGGTTTAGGTCATTTTTTTTGTGGTTTGCTGCGAACCAAGCGGTGATGGCGGCCAGTAAGGCAAAGACTTATTTGGAACCAATCGAAGTTCCACCAGACACCGTTTATCCTAGTGCTTGCCAAGCCGCTATCAAAGAAGCCAATAAGATTAGGTCTATATTTGGTGGAATTAGTTGGGAAGAATCAGAAAATAATCCTGATATTCAAATTGTAAGAGAACCTATTAATCCCCAAGCCAAAGGCTCCAAACCAGAAGCCGTATTCACACGCGGAAATGGAGCTCCGCTAGTAGAGAGAGATGAGCCTGATCAAAGTACAAGCATATATATATGTCGCGTTATAATAAATGGACAAGTCAGTCCGCTCGTAACAATCCCTTGGTTTGATTTACCAGGTTTAGCAAAACCTATTGATTTTAAAGTGTCCTCCGAGGCGCAATACGAAAATGTTTCTGGATTGAGAATGTAATTACTGCAGAGCTATGGATAATATTATGCGTTTGCAAAAAGTTCGACAACGAAAACGCAAAATGGGAGCAACAGCAATTGAGCTAATAGCCACCATGCCGGTTTTAATTGTTGTCACGGCACTCTCCCTTGATCTAGCTGTATTGATGTTTGGTGTCGATTTCTGTGATCGTACGTGTAAGGATTGTGCTCGTGTGGCTGGACAAATGTCCACTCCGGATGATGCAGTTAACGCAATGAATGCAGCAGCAGCAGCTCATCGTATAGATGGGTTTGTTATACATAAAATGTATCCGGAGTTGCTAATTTACGAAGACTATAATTATTCAGCAAAAGCGCCTACACCTAAATATGGTACTACTGCTAATTATTTAGGAAAGAATGGACCAGACAATGTTACTCCGGCTAATGGTATCAATGATAAAGAATCTGAAAGAGTCGATTATACTGATCCTAATCAAACAAATTCGCCTGGTCCTTACGTGGTGGTGCGCACGAGTCTGGTTATGCGTATACCAATAACTATTAGCTTTTTTAATTTAAAATTGGTCGCCAATAATGTGCATGGAGACCCACAATTATTTAAAGTGCAAAGCCTCTATACTTTTCCTATTACCAATGTGTACACACCAAACTAGGACAAATATTTCAAATACTGAATATTTACTCGCAGAAGCCGGAAGACACTCGTAATGAGAAGCACAGGATTGAGGAAGTCGCGCCGATATTGGTATCGTATTTGGTTGCAAAGAAAAAGACATGGTTAAAAACCAATCTTGATCCTAGTCATGAACCTAATTTAATAAGACTAAAAGAGACAAAGACGGTGGTGAGTCTCTGTTGCAGCGGAGCGCTTATATGGGTCTGGAAAAGAAATACATTACAAGCAGCATTATAAGCATAGAGCTTGTAACCCCAAGCCAGAAACCGGCTACTAGAATTTGCCAGACGATTAACGCTTGTCTGTGGGTCAAACTGACCATAATGCCTAAGCGATTAATGATGTAGAAAACAACCGCGCCAATAGTTAATAGCAATGGTAATAAACGTACGCCTGTTGGTACCTGTATCGATACAGCGGCTAATAAGCTCAAAATACATAGAATGACCAGCCCAATAGTGACGTAGTCTGAAAAGCGTTGTCGAACATTTTCAGAAACCGACGCATCATTGACATGTTTTAATGCCAGGAAAAAATTGACAAATGGTGTCCGTTTAGGAAAAACTTGCTCTTTTTCGGCTGGCTTGCCCGAGTTATCTTTTGCCGCCGGTTTTTCAGCCGGATTTTCTGCCTCTGCCACTGGTATTCCCTCCGGAATAAATAATCGATGTTAACAGCGTACCCACTCCCTAATAATCAAAAACATTATACAGAATGCAGGACCTGCTTTAATCTGTGATTGCAAAAAGCCTACTTTTTATATTCTTTTACTAATTAAAACATTAAGTAGAAAAGCCTGGTCGGTTTAGACCAGGCTCTGTCTGATAACCACAGAGTTTACAATACAAGCCAATACAAAACACTCTTTCCAAAAGAAAGGACGAGCAACAAAAAAGAATGTATGAAACTACTTGGTAGGCGTGGTTGTAATGCCCTGAATATTAGATTCTGGACTGATTAATGGACTGCCCAAATGCTCTCTATACCAACGTAAAGCTTCTGCTTTTTTATGAATAGCATGCCTGCGAGCTGATGGAACAGAATAAGAAGGTGGTTTCAGATGGAAATAACGTCCTTCATCGCCAACGACTTGCCCGAAGGCTGGTAAAGAAATTGATAATGCTGATAAAACAATCAGAGTTGCTCTCATTGTAAATGTCCTCTCCTTTGAAAACGAAAGCGTTATCAATATAACGCCCTGGTGCTTTGTCATGATATATACCAAAGTATAAATCACTTGAATCATTATACTTGTTAGGTGTCGAGAAGTGTAATGTCAAGATCTAACTTTATTAACGCTGCGAAAAAGTTTTATCCAGTTGCTGATAATAAAATTGGTTGAAAGAGCTGTGCGGTGGGGCAGTAGGTGCGACAGAGCCCTATTATTATGGGTAGAGAGGAATTAGTCGGTTTTGAGCAGTAGCTTGAAAGGTTTCTAGCCAAATAGCTTGCTTGAAAAGACTCAAGATGAAATGAGGTAAGTTTTGGCAAAACCTGCTAAAGCAAAAGTTAAATCGGAAAATCAACCAATCTCAAGTGGCGATTGTCGTCAAGCAATTCATTGGTATACAAATTTGCTTGGCGAAGAAATGCGCTCTGGATTCGGTTGTAGTCGTGGACTATTTGCCACAAATTTTGAAGCGGACGATCAGTTATTGCTGGACACAGCTTTGACTAACTTGGAGAGCAAAGGTGTTAAGCCTTTCATTGTTAGCGGTGAGGATCTTTACAAGCAAGCAGATCATGTATGGAATTTAGCGCTACATCAAGCAAAGTATGGGCAGCCTGTAGTAACAACACTAGAAGTCGAAATGCGAAATTCTGAGTTTTTGGTATTGAGTAATCTTGATACACCACTTTCTGCTCACCAGCTCTGGTATCTCTATCACTATGTATTGTATCCTGCAGCATTAGCCGAGAAACCGATGCTAATCTCAACGCCCTTGGGCTTTGAGGAATTTGTTATGTACGGTGCCGGTTGTGATGATTTCGAATATGCAGGACGGCCTATTACATGGGAAAAACTTATCTCGTTGCTCAATGCGACAGTGATGAACCTATATCACTCTAAGCAGTTGCAGCAAGAGAATTTGCCGGCCATGCTGTTGCCAGAATATAGATTCTATCGAGCATTGCAAGAGCGACATTTGAACGTGACGCCTCATTATGTTGCTAATGACTATTTACTCGATTTTGCTGTTATTGATGAAACTGCCAAAGTCAAGCTAAATATAGAATGCGATTTTATCCAGCGGTTTGGTTTGATCGGCAAGGAAACTAAAACCTTATTGAGTAAACAAATTAAGAGAGACAAAGATCTTATGAGTGGCGGGTGGCAGATTTTACGTTTTTGCGCAAAAGAGCTTAGTGGCTCTTTGGATAGCTGTGTAGATGCGATTGAAGAGATTCAGAGAAACAACAATAAAAAGTCGAGCGTCGGTCGTTTCATAAATTTACCGATGTTAACTGGTAGTCTAAATCTACCAGCCCAAGATCGCGATGAACTTGCTGCTATCACACATAGTGCTGGACCAGCTGCCATTATAGGTGGTGCTGGCACCGGGAAATCCATGTGTATAGCTCAAAGGGTAGCTTTTTTGCTAGGACAGGGTGTAAGCCCGGAAAGGATACTTGTTATAAGCTACTCAACGGAAGCAATAAGACCTTTAAAGCAGGCAGCAGAAAAAATTATGCCGGGGCGTTTATTAGACAAGGTCAACTTCTATAGTTGGCACGATCTAGGATTGCGAATTCTAAAAGAGAATGTATTGACTATTAAGCGCAAGCTGCCTCTAAAGATCGAAAGTAGCCCGCAAAAAATGTTGCAAAAGCTGATTGCAAAATACACCAAGGAGTCAGATTCTACGGCGTTAGAATTACTTGGCTATCCTGATGAGGTAACTGTTTCCTCAGCCATTGCTAATTTCAAGGTCAATTTGATAAGTGCGCAAGTAGCGAGAGAAAATGCAAAAAATGAAAGAGATTTGTTAATTGCCAAAGTCTATGCTGCTCATGAAGATCAATTGCAGAAAGCAAATAAAATCGATAAAGACGATATGGTTAGTCTTGCAGCACAAATATTGGGACAAGAGCCCGAATTGCGGGCCCGCTACGAAAACCTATTTGAACATGTTATTGTAGATGAGCACCAAGACGCGACCGTTGCTTGTGATTTTCTAGCCAGAATATTAGCGTGCCCTAACGATAATATAATGTTTGTAGGTAATCCCGATGAGTCTATTTATGAGAGTCAGGGAGCCGTTCCCCGTCTTTTAGCAGAAACATCATTGCGTGTCCCAAATGCCAGCTGTTATTTACTTGTCCATAATTGGCGTGCGCATCCACAGATCACAAAGCATCTAGAACAATTTATCAGTCATAACGACATTGTTGGTGATGCTAAGGCGCGTATTGAAAAAAATACTATAACTGCCTGGGGCGAAGTACCAACTCAGGCAATATTCGGTCCTTTTGAATTTAGAGATGAGGGAGTTCAAATTGACTGGCTAATGGAAAAAATTGAAGAGCTGCTCTCCCAGGGTCGCAAGCCAGAAGAGATTGCTATTATCTGCCGTTCTAAGGAACAATCTGGAGAACTTGAAGCACTTCTTGTCCCACAAGGGTTAGTAGTTAGTACTAATGAGTCTGACACCAATGTTTTGCCGGACGAAGAAAGCGATGTGCTCACTTTCTTAAAACTGGTAGCGGATCCTGATGGTCCTAAAGCCAGAGAATATTTTGAGCGCGTATGTCAACTGCGCTTCAAAGGAATAGGTCCGAAGCTATCTGTCACGATAAGCGATGTGGCAGAGAGCTTCAATGTCTCGTATTTAAAAGCCGTGGAGTTTTACTCTGAGGCTGCAGCAGATCCGTTATCAAATCAATTAGAACAGTTGGTAAAGCGAATTAGATCTATGCATCGCGATAAATTATCACCCTACGAAATTATAAATTTATTGAAACGGCCACAGTGGCTTGGCGATTATTACAAGTCAGTCAAAGTTCCACCAAGAGCGGTGTACGAACCATTGAAGGTAATGACACATATACAAGAAGAAGCGAGGACTTACAAAACAGTTGTTGAATTTCTGAAGAACTATTCTCCGGCCAAAGCAATACAAAACCAGACAGAGATTGGACATGCATCCTTAAATCTTTTGACCGTCGCTGAGGCAAAGGGCCGAGAATTTCAAGTCGTTTTTGTGCCTGATCTTGTCGAAGGCAGGTATCCAGATAAGAACCAGACGAATCAAGGCGAAGAAGCGCGAATGTTTTATGTAGCCCTAACAAGGGCTCGGGAATTTCTATACTTGTCTTGTCCAAGGACAATAAAAAATCAGTTGTGTTTGCCGTCTCCATATATAGCGCTGTCCGGTTTAAAAGTAATTTCTTATGATTTGGATGAGGAGGATCTTAGGACAAAGAGAGCGGCGATAGTCAAAGAAAAGGCCATAGCTAAGGAAGAAACTATAGCCAAAGAAGAATTAATGGCTAAGGAAGAAACTATAGTCAAAGAAGAATTAATAGCCAAGGAAAAAATCGTAGCCAAAGAAGAAGAATTAATAGCTATGGAAGAAATCATAGCCAAAGAAGAAGAATTAATAGCTAAGGAAAAAATCGTAGCCAAAGAAGAAGAATTAATAGCTAAGGAAAAAATCGTAGCCAAAGAAGAAGAATTAATAGCTATGGAAGAAATCATAGCCAAAGAAGAACCTTTGCGAAAGGCAACAGAAGTGAAAAGTCTGCCACGCAAATCAATTGAAAAGAAACAGACTAAGGAGGTGCCTGCTGCTAAGTCTACAAATATTTTCGGACTGATCAAAGAGGAAAGCGTGGGCGAAATTATTGAGGAGTTTGCTGTTCCCATAGTGAAGAAAGGAAAAATTGATTTTAGCGATGCGGTGCGCAAAGCAAGACAGGCACAAATCGAAGAACAAATAACCCCTGAAGAGGATGCAAATGTTGAATTGCCAACAAAGAAGCCGAAGTCAAAGATTACGGACAGAAACAAAGAAAGTAAATGCAGTAATTGTCTGGCTACCATTGAGCCAAATGCCCGTTTTTGTGGGGAATGCGGAGCTCTTCAGAATGCAGCAACTAAATCTGTATGTAAATCTTGCAATCAGACAATAGACGCTTCGGAGAAATTTTGTGGTGAATGCGGTGCGCCTCAATAAACAATCGCTTTCCAAGTGTTTCAATCTTTTAAGTTCTTCTCATGAAAAAGTTACGGCTCTTGCATATAGTCATGCTAATGTCACAGAACTAACCAATTAGTCGATAGTTTGGTTGTATTATCAAAAAAGGAGATTCATTATATGAAGCATATTAGGGCAAGTCTGTTGGCTAGTTGTTTAATTGCCAATTTGGGGCTGGTAGCTGTTGCTCAAACAGACACAAGTACTACGTCAACAAGCACTGCAAAGACTACTACTGAGAAAAAGAGCAAGCATTGTGGATTTCGTAAACATCGCTTGAAAAATATATTCAAGAAATCAAGCAAAACCGAATCCACTACAACTAAATAGTCCATAGGCATAAATACCCGATTGGGGGAAGTGTCTGAAAAAGGAGAGGGTTATCATCCCTCTCCTTTTTTCAGGGTTTCAATTTTGAGCATTGATTTATGTCTGATTGTGTTCATAGCCCACAGTCTGACCTCTACAGAATAGTAGCTTTTCCGTGATTCGCTTTCAAAATGATTTATAATACCAAAGGAAGTAATGCAGGCTATCGCGTTAATGTTTGTGTTCGCACAAGTTTTAATGAGGAAAGTCCGGGCACCATAGGGCTGGTTGCTGGGTAATGCCCAGTGCGCGTGAGCGTGAGGATAGTGCCACAGAAATGAAAACCGCCATGTTTCGCTTAAGAGGTGAGGGCAACCGAACCGATGCAGCGCCTAAATATGGTAAGGGTGCAACGGTGCGGTAAGAGCGCACCAGCGAAGTCGAGAGGCTTCGGCTAGGTAAACCCCGCTGAAGGTGCAAGGATAAGGTATACTTTGAGGTCATGGTGGCCCGCTATCTCAAAGTGCCGAAGCTGCTTGAGAGCCTGAGTAATCAGGTCTCCAGATAGATGGTAGCCTAAACAGAACCCGGCTTATGCATTACTTCTTTCTTTTTATAGAGTGTCTGAGAGAGTAATCAATGCTCCTATTATCTTGGTTGTTCAGACTATCGTCGTCACCGAAATCTAAAATATATCCGGAAATCGAGCCTTATGAGACAGGGCGTTTGAAAGTTTCGGATTTGCATGAATTGCATTATGAATTGATCGGCAACCCTAAAGGTAAACCGGCGGTATATTTACACGGTGGACCTGGCAGTGGGTGCAATCCTTTTTACAGACGATATTTCAATCCACAAAAATATCATCTTATTATGTTTGATCAACGGGGTTGTGGAAAAAGTACACCACATAATGAGTTGAGGGAAAACACCACTCAGTTATTAGTGAGTGATATTGAACGTTTAAGAGAGCATTTAGGTATTAAGCAATGGCTTGTCTATGGCGGTTCTTGGGGTAGCACATTGGCTCTGGCTTATGCCCAGTCCCATCCGCAAGCAGTGACTGAGATGGTCATGTCAGGCATTTTTCTGGGCTCTCAAGAAGAAATCAATTGGATGTACCAAGAGGGTGCTAACAATATATTTCCTGATTTTTGGGAAGAATTTATTTCAATTATTGGGCTCGCTAAACGTAATGACTTACTTTCTGCCTATAGTGATATTTTTATAAATGCGCCGAAAGAAGAGCAATTGAAAGCAGCCAAAGCCTGGAGTCTTTGGGAATCGAGAATGCTTAAGCTCAATGTAGACCCTGCGCTGGAAGAAGAATTTACTATTGATGAATTTGCTATCGCTCATGCGCGTATTGAATGTCATTATTTTACTAATGACTGTTTTCTTAAGCCTGGGCAATTAATTGCCGGAGTAGAGAGAATTAAAGATATTCCGGCTGTTATAGTCAACGGTCGTTACGATATGATTTGTCCGCCTAAATATGCTTGGAAATTACATAAAGCATGGCCTAAGTCCAAAATTATAATTGCCCCTGCAGCAGCACATTCTGGTCGTGATGTTCCCAATCAGTTGGCGCTATTAGCAGCTTTGGATAATTTTGCGGTTGTTTAAAAGACTTGAGAGTGGAAAGTTCTCACTAATATTTCTATAGTCACATTTTCTTCAGACGAGCATTTACTGCATCCAGGTCAAAGAAATCAGGATTAAATGAGCCACCGAGCCATTCAGAGAGATCATTATACTCGGGATGTTTTGGATTTAAGAGGATTTCTCGCATATGGCTGTACCCGCCACTCCAGCCCCCGGAGTCTTCGGGAGGGCAAGCTTGTTGTCCGGCTAGGCAGATTGGGAATTTTATTGCAGTAGCATTTTGAGAAGGGCGTTCACGTTTAATTTCATGCAGCCAG
>Ga0206843_10224_pt1 | contig 15438 bp, 19 predicted proteins | sample Alteio_BWOrgCont_21_FD_152869 | JGI IMG/M metagenome (GOLD analysis project Ga0206843, IMG submission 152869) | Enriched cells from forest soil in Barre Woods Harvard Forest LTER site, Petersham, Massachusetts, United States -... | ecosystem: Environmental > Terrestrial > Soil > Temperate forest >...
ATGCGCTTTCTCTCGTGCTTCTAATTCTGCCCGTCTGGCTACTTTCGCATAAACTTTCAGCGTAGTCCGCAAATCCTTATGATTTAACGCACTTTGGATTAATGCCACATTAGCCCCGCTATTCGCCATATAGCTTGCCAATGTGCGTCTCAAATCGTGAATATGAAAATCAGCAATTTTTGCTCTTGAAAGAAGTTCTTTCCATCTACGCTTGGGCTCAATATAATGTCCTCTTTTGCCCGGTGATGGAAAAACGAAGTCACTAATCTTATAATCCAATCTGCGCTTTAGTATATCGATCTCTTTTCCAGTCAAAGCAACAGTCATAGTTTGTCCATTTTTCATTAGCTCTCCTGGAATAGTCCAAGTATTTGCAGTTAAATCAATGTCTTGCCAGCGCATAGCAAGCACGTTACTTTTACGCTGCCCTGTCAAAATTAAAAGCATAACAAAATCATAGAATTGGTCTCGTGGTTCGTCATTGAGGCAACTAAAAAACGAACCAATTTCATCTTCCCGTAGAACTCTTTCTCTTGCAAATTCAGCAAATTTAGTGATGCCATGAACAGGATTGTCGCCCTTCCAAAGCTTCCATATTATTGCTTTGTTATACATCGCACTGATCAACTGAAGCGCGCGGTTTGCAGTATATTTGCCTCGCTCGCTTGCCAGTTGCGCATGCAAAATTTCTAGAGATTCTCTTGATATTGAACTTAGTTTCCTGTTTTTCCAATGAGAAAACCAGTTCTCAAAACATTGCTTGGCTGCTGGACCTGTTCTGCGTGACTTCTGCATGTGCCTTTCAAGATACAACTCAAATAATTCGGATAAGGATAGCTCCGAATTTGAGCTCCGCTTTTCCTCAACTTGACTATGCCCAACAGATAGATCGGTATGAAATGACATTGCCTTAGCTCTAGCTTGCTCTATCGAAATGTCAGGAAATCTTCCTATAAAGAGTCTGTCCGCTCGACCGCCAGACATCCTTCTAACATAAAAGCTCCTAGTGCCGCCGGGGCTTATATAAAGAAATAGACCACGCACCTGTGAATCACGATAATAGCTTCGCTGTTTAGGAATTCCCAATTCTTCTATTAATCTTTTGGTGAGATTGTATTTTTGATTTTTCATATTGCGATCACCTGGACTTAAGGGAACCTCCAATTCGAAAGCATGAAAAAGTCGCCGAGATACTCGACTACCCTATTGCGGTTTTTTCTGGTGACAAACTGGTGACAACTTGTAGATAAAACTTTAGCATATAAAGCAAATTTTTGGAAAACCAAAAAGTTCACCAAAACCGCATCAGATAAGGCTTAGAAATACTTGGAAAGAAAGAGAAAATTTAGGGAAAACATTAATTCTTCGGCTACGAACCATGAGGTCGGAGGTTCGAGTCCTCCCGGGCAGGATACTTTCACGAAATTTGCTTTTGCGCGATCCATGTATGATCCATGAAAATGTTTGGTTGTGGATAGTTTTTTTGGCACGTTACTTTCCGACCTCCGCGTTTAGAGTCGGCGTCCCCCCGAGGGACCCTCCCCCGAGCGAGTGGTCCTCCTCCAGTTAAACACATCCCTAACCATATGTATTTTTGGTTTATTCTTATAGAAGTAAGAAACGTATATGCCAACCACACTCACAACTAATTATCTATTACCTTGTTATCAATCAGCATTTAATTCGGTTTTTATATCATTTATTGAGCGAGAAATTTCTAAACAGTCACCTTTACTAAAAACAGCACTGTCGGAAGATAGCTCGGGCGATCCAGGTAAAGCCGCTGGCTCAATTGAACAAGCAATTGGTCCTAAAGGGGATCGGCTTAAACGCGAATATGTTGAATGCAAACTGGAGTGTCCTGTTACTAGAGAAGATGTAATGAAAGGTGATTTTTCCGGACTCATAAAGACGATTAAGGTTCAAGCGAAACAACAAGCATCAATAATTTATCCACATCTATATAATTCGTTGATCGATCAGGGTGTAATAACTGATTTTGGTGATCTTTCTGGAATTAAAGGCTCAGAGTTAATAGATAAAATAATCGATAATATAGAAGCTATGGATATTGCCTTCAGACCTGTATTTTCCGATCGTAATCGACATGCGTTTACGATTCAAATCGACACCCTTGTACGATCCAAATCGACAGGTGTTTACGATCCAAATCGGCACCCCTGTCAAGAAGATAGTCGGGTGACTGGATAGCAAAAATAACGCTGGATAACCAATCAGCCACACTAAGCCTCATTTAGGTGAGAGCGGAGGGTGGTAAATGAAACCGAGGTTGTCCATGAGAAACGTAAGAGAAATATTGCGGCTATTTTTTAACTGCAAGCTCAGCATAAACAAGATTCATTTAGGATGCGGCATGTCACGCTCAACCGTGACTGACTACATCCGCAGAGCAGAAGCTGCAGGACTAAGTTGGCCTTTGCCTGGCGACCTTGACGATGACGCTTTAGAGAAAAAACTCTTTCCTTCAGCAATACCAAATCTGGTGCGCATACACCCACAACCAGACTGGAACGATATTGTCCAAAAATTAAGGTTAAAGGGAGAAACCCTTACTAGACTTTGGCAGCTTTACAAACAAGAAAATCCTGATGGTTACGAGTTCTCAAGATTCTGTGAGCTTTACAGGGGCTGGAAAGAAACAATAGATCCAGTAATGCGTCAAATCCATAAAGCCGGTGAAAAGCTATTCTCTGATTTTGCTGGCAGTACTTTGCCGGTCATTAATCCACAAACAGGCGAAGTGACTCAAACTCATATCTTTGTTGCTACTTTAGGAGCCAGTAACTACACATATATAGAAGCTTTTCGTTCAGAAAACACTTACGCTTGGTGCACTGGACACATACACACTTTCAATTATTTAAATGGCGTGCCAAATGAGCTTGTGCCCGATAATCCAAAAGCGGTGATCACTAAACCATGCCGGTATGAGCCTGATATTAATCCTAACTTCTTGCATATGGCCAAGCATTACGGTTGTGCTGTAATACCAGCTCGTGTTCGACATCCTAAAGATAAAGATTGGACTGCATACTACACCTCATTAGGATAATGCAACAATAATTTACTTTTCCTGGAGTACTTGCTGAATTTTTTTAACCTCCTTTCGTGAGAGCGGTGCATACAAAAGATCTTTTCTAGATGTTGTTGTATAACCCACAATCACGCCATCATCACGCAATCTAAAAAACTGGTGTAAACTTGTTCGCAGAAATTTTGCCATCTCTTTGCTGGTAAGGTAACCCTTTTCTCTGTATCGATTGTAGCGAGATTTGAGATTGTACGCTGAGCGAATGCGGCTAATAGCTATCCGATCAAAATATCTCCCTTCGCCAGTTCGGAATCCACTCTGGTTAAGTTGTTTTGCAATATCTGCATCCGTATAATCATCGCTCAGCTGATCAATTTTCTCGACAACAACATCAGAAGTTTTGCGCAATTGTGCAGCATTAAGCGGCAGTGGCAGTTTTTCCGAACGACACGCGCCACCTTTAAATCTAACGTCGACCTGAATGCCATCTTTGTCTCGTCGCAAAACTACATCCCCAATGATCAACCTACACATCCGCTTGCGATCCTTGTCAGCCGTATTTGGGTCTGTCCAGATCTCTTTGAAGTTTGATGCCAGAGCAAGAATCTCTGCTCGATGTTTATCGCTAAGCTGTAGTTCTGTCTCACGGCGCTGCTTCTCGTATTGCTCCTGAGCCTCTGTAAGAATACGCAAACACTGATTCCAGTCGGCTTCCAATGATCCCGCCACTAATCGATTGTCTGGATCGACTCGAACGTATCTGCGCCGAGCAACCTCCGCTTCGTATTGTAGACGTTCAACATGCTTTCTTTTCAGATCGTCGGTCTGTGAAATCCTTGCCTGTAGCTCATCCTGAACCGCCAGAGCTACATCAATTACCATGGGTGATACCATTTCCAATAGTAAATTGGAAATAAATTTCTCGACACCTGACCCAGGAATTTCTTGGCAGCGAAACGCTTCGCAGCGCTCAATATTTCCATGCTGGCAAAGATAATCAGGAATGACCCTACCACCTCTAGCATGGTATCGCACGGTCATTCGATCGCCACACTTGCCACAAATAACTAATCCTTGAATTAGTGCAGGTCCTTCTCTTGGCGGACTCTTTCTGCGATCATGCCCGAGCGCCTGTGAAGTTGCCTTAAGAGTACGCTGATTTTCTTCGTATTGATCCATCGAGATATAGCCAGCATGGGCATTCGGTATAAAGGTGATCCATTCTTCTCGACTGGTTTTGGGAGATCGACTTGCTCCGTCCGGAAGCTTTTTGCTACGCGTGCGTCCGTATGTATATACTCCAGCATAACGAGGATTGTGCAGTAACCTTAAAGCAGAGGAATGGACCATTTTCCCCCAAACAACTTCGCCCCGATTTACGCCTTTACGTATTTTACGCGGAAACAAGATATTCTGTTTGTTCAGTTCTGAACAGGCCGTGTATGCTGAACCTGCTCGCACAAAGGCTTCAAAGAAGAGTTTGATAGTTTTCTGCACCTGCTGGTCAGGATCAAACAGTACGCGGTCATGCGAGTCATATACAAATCCAACAGGCAGATCAAATTTTAACTCACCGCGCTTTGCCTTGCTTAATTGTCCACCAAGAAGGCGAGCCTTGAGCACATGCAGCTCCGCCTCGCTCATGGTTCCCTTTAGTCCAAGCAATAAACGATCATTGAAATGTGCTGGATTGTAGAGCCCATCTTCATCTGCAATGAGCGTATCACTTAAGGCGCAAATCTCCAACAATCGATGCCAATCTGACGAGTTCCTTGCCAATCGAGAGACTTCCAGTCCCAAAACAATGCCAGCTTTGCCAAGGCTTACATCAGCCACTAATGTCGAAAACCTTCTCGATCACTAGCCTGTGCACCGGATTGCCCCAGATCGCTGTCAATGACAATTATCTTGTCACCCTTCCAACCCAGTGCCGCCGCTTTGTCGCGCAGTGCATACTGCCGTTTTGTGCTTTCCGTATTCTCAAACACCTGCCTGATCGTTGATTGCCTGATATAGACATATGCGTCTCGCGTTAGATGACTTGCAGTTACCTTTTGTTGTAGATCAACAGCCATATGCAACCTCTCTTTTTCTGTGCAATAACATGGTCGCCAGTGTTTCAACAAAGTTGTGAGCAATATCATCCGGCAATAATATTGCCTCATCTAAAGGACGCTTAGAAATTTCTGGCAATTTCGTCCTTGGCACTTTGCGCATCAATTGCAGCCAAGAGAATGTGCCCTGACTAATGAATACCGAGCTGCCTGGACCACACCGGCTGCATCCTGATATAGCAGCCAAACGCAGCTCTTCGTAACTGCTTACAAGCAAGTCGATATCGGTATCGATAATATTGGCGGATTCTACAGTTTTCATTTTTTTTTACGACTGCGTGCCCGTTCAATTGTTCGGCGATGAACAGCAATATCAAAATTCTCCTTTACGAGTGTCACCAGTTCTGGTGTTGTAATTGAAGTATGTTTTAACTTTGTTTCTTCAATGAATTTGAGTATCAGATTAGAGAGCTTGTGTGCTTCTCGCGGACCACGACGCTCTGGAATAAAACCACAGAGTCCTGCTTCATCGAAATCCGTCTGTGCCTGATATAGAGATGTTCTAGAGAATCCAAATGAAGCCGCTGCCTGGCTAACAGACCAACCCTCCTCCTTTACTCGGCGCAACATCTCATACTTAACCTGTATCATGTCTCGTTTATCGAAAAACTCATTTGATTTGAAAAGATCATCACTGATATTCTCAGGACGAGGATTAAGCGTGCCAGACTTTTTCAGAGCTTCCAGTTTTGGATCAAATTTATCCCGTTTAGGCATTTTGTATAACCTCATTGACTGTTGAGTTAATTATGCCGCAGTTAAAGCAAAAGTCAATTCTTGAAATCCCCGAATATCCTCATCGTCTCTAGTCAAATTATTGCAATACATACATCTTAATCGCCGGCTCGATTTAAGGGCGACCGGCATAATTTTCTGAACATCAGCGGCATAATTAACTGGGCGCTTTTGTCTGTCCTAATTCCATCAACTCGCGCACCAATTTAACCAGAGAGAGAAGATCGACCGTCCGAAATACAGACCGTCCGCTGGATACAATAGTGAACGGATCTGGTTCGGCAATGTCTGTCCATGATGTTGGCATATATCTCGATTGTCCATCCTCGTTGAGGTAATGCACACGTTCATCACCCCAGTTGCGCCCCACGTCCACAACCTCGTACCGACATCCATTCTTTGGGTGAAATGGATGCGTCACGGTAGCAAATTTTCTTTCATCACCCTCATCGGGTGCATTTGATAACTTTAGATATTGGTATAGCGTGCCTTACAAATTTGTTAAACAAAAAGTAGAACTGCATATAACTGCTACTACACTTGAAATATTTGTCAAAAATAAACGTATAGCTAGCCATATGCGCTCATCAATTAAGGACAAACATACTACTTTGCCAGACCATATGCCAGGAAACCACAGACAATATTTGGATTGGTCACCACAAAGAATAATCAACTGGGCAAATAAAATAGGTCCGCAAACAAAAAACTTTGTTGAAGCTATTCTGCACAGCAAAATATATCCTGAACAAGGATATCGCCGCTGCTTAGGCATTCTTAGACTTGGCAAAGTCCATGGCAACGAACGCCTAGAAGCTGCCTGTCAACGTGCTTTTGCCATTGACTCCATATCTTACAAAAGTGTGAAATCTATTCTCGCTACAGGACTCGATAAACAAAAATTTCCTGATCAGGAAATACCAAAACAACTAAATATATCTCACGTCAATATTCGCGGCTCACAATACTACAAGGAGAACAATAATGCTGATACATCCTACATTGAACAATCTGAAAACACTCAAACTGTACGGTATGGTCCAGGCAATAGAAACTCAAATGACAATGCCTGATGCCCAAAGCCTGTGTTTTGAAGAACGTCTTGGCTATTGGTGGATCAAGAATTAATTACCAGAGATAATCGCCGCCTCCAAACTCGACTGCGATTAGCCAAACTCAGGCAACAAGCTTGCATTGAAGATCTTGATCTGCGTAACAATCGTGGACTAGATCGCTCAGTTATTAATTCCCTAGCAACATCTCAATGGGTACAGTCTCGCCAAAACATATTGATCATAGGACCAACTGGTGTTGGCAAAAGTTACCTCGCTTGCGCCCTAGCACAAAAGGCTTGTCGAGATGGATATACAGTTGTATATGACAGAGCACCAAGGCTCTTTCAAGACCTATCTATTGCTAAAGCTGATGGCCGCTACGGAAAAGTCCTTGTGTCACTTGCTAGAAAAAATATTCTTGTTATTGATGACTTTGCTCTTTCGCCATTAAATGATGAACAGAGGCGTGACTTGCTAGAAATTGTGGAAGATAGATACGAAAAACATTCGACTATCATTGCCAGTCAGATACCCATTGAACATTGGCATGAAACAATTGGTGACCCTACTTTCGCTGATGCTATTCTTGACCGACTTATTCACAATGCTCACAAATTAATTCTTAAAGGAGAATCTATGCGAAAATCTAAATCGAAAAAACAAAACGGAGAATAAAATAAAAAATGCCAGCGTCGCTTGCGCTCCGACTACCCCATATATCACTTCTTGAAAAGGATGTCGATTTGACTGGAATCACCTGCCGATTTCAGATCGTAAACCGTTGCCGATTTGAGCGGAATACTCAAGTTAGAAGAAGCCTATAAGATTTTGCAATTGACTCCAAATACGTCTTGGGATCAAGTTATTCGTCAGCACAAGTTATTGACAGCGATATGGAACCCAGATCGCTTTAAAGAAGACAAGGATCAATGGTATGCAAGCTGTGAGATCGAAAAAATAAATTGGGCAAAATTTTATATAGAAAATAGCAGCGATCGTATCTTGCGGTTGGAAAGTAAAAGTGTTTGTCGTATTGAGTTAAGCCAAACACGGAAAGAAACAAATTTAAAAGATAATGCTAATTCGATTTATTTACCAAAAACACAAAATTTAATTCAAGGGGAACAACCGCTTTATATACAGACTCCTACCCTTATAAACAGATGGCGTGTGACCGATGGATCAATAAAAATCTGGGAACGAAATTTGAGTACACGTTTTTTTGTTGCGAACATTTGCTAAAAGTTTCATGAACTCTTCAAATGTATCATATTGGTATTCGCTTTATTTTCATTTGAATCTAATAGTGTTAGCTTGGCGGCATGTTTCAAGCAGCTTGGTTGATATCTTTTATTGTCATTTCTACTCGCTTACCTAAACGGGCAAGATAGTTTAATAACAGATCTACGCTAAAACATTCTGTTTTCATGTTCATAATTTCAGCGATACGCGGTTGTTTAACACCCAATGCTTTGGCAGCTTTTTCTTGTGTCCAACCGTGACTTTTGATGATTTGTATAAGTTGAAGAATAAGAGTAGCACGAGCCAATAGATTCGCTGCTTCTTCATCATCAAAACCAAAGTCTTTATAGATGTTTCCACAACTTTCTATCCATGGTTCTTTTTTCTTACCTTCTTTGGTTGAGTAATTTCGCATATTCTTTTCTCGCTTTTTCAATGTCTCTTTGTAGGGTTTTCTTACTTTTTTTATTAAAGGCATGAAGGACATAAACTGCTTCTGGAAACTTTGCCACATATATAACTCTATATTCATCTGGCTTATGGAGGCGGATCTCAATAGCACCCGGGCCCACTTCTGGCATTTGTTTCCAGTCTTCCGGCATTTCTCCTGCTTGTACGAGGAATACTTGATCGCCCGCCTCTTTTCTGGCTTGTTTTGGAAATGCCTTTATTGAACTTAAACTTGCCCCCAGGAATCTAGCTGGTTTTAACGGTTGCAGTGGATTCAGGTGTGTTCTCATTAGTTTATCATACGTGATCCCGTATTAAAGTCAAGTGAGTTTAATTCGAAGTAAAGCTAATGTCATGGTCTTCATTTTCTTTGCAACTTAGCGCTCCAGCGCTAAGTTTAGAACCGCAGTCGAGATCTCGTAGGTCCTGCCGCCGTTTCTCTATGGTACCAACCTGGCGCCACCGGCATCAAGCCCAAGCCCTGCGGGTGCCTTCGGCAGACTTGACGCCGGAGCCAGGTCGATTGCCTAGAAACTATGGGCGGCAGGACAGCACAAATACAGGAGAAAAACTTATGCAATTGAAATTATCACCAGCCGAAGCTTTATTAGCTAAGCCTCTCATGAAGATCTTCTATGGACAGCAGTTCCATGTAGAGGGTTGTGAAGGCGATGGAGTTAAATGTCCGGGTTGTATTCAAGAGAGGCAAGCAATGTCCGAACTCAAAGATCTTGATTCGGGGTTATACAATGAAATGAAGAGACAAGGATGTTCTATCTGAGTATGGATTGAAGTTAAAAGCCGGAGATTTAAACCCTCCGGCTTTTTTATGCTTACGATAATTGGTTAGATTGTTCTGCCTTACCTATAATTGCTCTGGCTTAAAATTAAAAAAGGACACGGAATTATAATTCATCGAAATCAGCGATGAAGTTTGCTGCCCCTCCGAATCAGATTGAAGTGTAATAGAAATAGAAGTGTGGGCAGGATAAAGGGCCGCCATCCGAAACCGGAAAGTCCCACCAATTCACGCTTTTAGTGGAAGCCGTTTCAAGTTTACTGCCAGCCGAAACCGAAAAGCCTCACATGGTGGCTTTTTAGCGGCTGGCGAATTGAAAAAAGCCAAAGATACTGACAGGAGAGCTATAATTATTTTCCTATTTTAAGTTGTTGCATCATATGTGAAAGGTTATGGATTTTATAATCAAGAAACTTAGTCCGTTAAAACTACCAGAAAGCGCAGCCTCTGTTTTTGAGCGGCACATAATCAAAGCAGATCGAGAACTCCCTGGCTTCGAGGAAGATGCGCGCTCATTATTGTGGAAACCTCCCCCTCGACCTGAGTATGAGCGCTTGAAGTGTAATGATTTTATTTTTGTTTTTAAATATGATGAAAATAAGCCGGACATGTTGCATATCTATTCGCGGCACATGACGACGCCAGATGATGTTATTAATCTGTTTTTTAGCTACGATCCCATTTGGGATGAAGAGAGGAAGCGATTCGGCAATTATTCCGACACTCACGGATTATATTGGTTCTGGCGTAACAAAGAAAAAAAGGTTGTTATGGTCATTTCATGTTTCAGAAAACAACCTGAACGTCCAGCTAAATAACTCGATCGGTTATCCAGAAATGTAGAACTAAAGTGCCGCCAAAAAATTTTGGATAATCCGTTCATTTTAATCAGTTTCATATAACACTGCCACAACGTTGACACAACTTTTCAGTAAACTGCTTTTCACCGCCGGCTAAAAATATACAACCGAGGTGAATGAAATGTCCGAAATAGAAAGAGAAATATCTACTACCCCTAGCCAAGAAGCCCACAACTCACTATTTTTAGACGCTTACAATTTCTGTGCTGATAGTGTCAGACATCCCGAAGCAAGAGGGCGTCAAGCCTGTGTGGCCACATATGGCGCAGTGATTGGTGGCATAAAGGATATTCCAAATGAAATTCGCAATCACCCAATTGAGACAGCTCAAAAGGCTGCTGTCGGCATAGCTGCCGGACTTGGAACAGCCGCACTATTGACCACTAATTCTCCCTGGATTGCTGGTGGCACTCTGGTCGGCGGTGGTCTTTTATTAGGTGTAGCGCTAAAGAATAGCTGGGATAAAGCTTGTAATAATAGTCAACTATCCAAAGCTCTGTCAGCTACCTGGAAAAGCGGAGATCTTGCTACTACTTTAAGCAGTATGAAAATAGCTGAGAAACAGCTTGGAGAGGAAGGCTTTGATTATGGTCTTGCAACCATAGCTGGAGGCGTTGGTGCTAAGTTTTCGCCATTGATGATTGCAAAAATCGCAAATGAATTCGGACCAAAGACAACATGGAAATTCCTGCCCAACCCAAATTGGGTAGATCAAACTGACGGCACTAAAATTAGCATCGATCCAAACAATGGGAAAGTATTGACACAATATTCCGATGGAACAATAAAAGAAGTGCGTTCTGAACACGAGACTGTTACATACCACCCAGAAGGCGCCTATACGTTTGAATTTTCTAATGGTGTCAAGGTAAGGGACATGGATAACCTGGCAACTGTTACCTATCCAGACGGAAAGCAGATGACTACAGATGCTTATGGAAACCGCGAAACAAAACTGCCAAATGGGACTGTTATTTCTCAGTCGGCATGGGGAAACCTAGATGTAAAAAAAGCAGACGGAAGTCATTTCAATAAACATGTCGATGGCCAGATTTCTCACAGGTATTCAAATGGCGACACCTTAGACATAGACCCAGCAGGTAAGAAAGTATTCTTTAATGCGGCCGAGCGTGAATACTATGAAATTAAACCCAACGGTGAAAGGTTACGAATTGATATGAGTGCTAAAAGAAAGTGATTCCAACATAGCAATAATGACCTACCTTCCCAGGAAGTAATTAGAATTATTCTACTGTTAATGCTAGACCCTCTTTGCATTATCCATGGAATAGAATTCGTCAATTTTGACGCTTGCACGCAATATACAATCATTGTATAAGGTACACATGCCAGGACCAAATAAAACCTACTCAAATAACCTACATGCCACTGCTGACAAGCAAAATGGATATTTTACGGCTCAGCAAGCCAAAGAAGCTGGCTATTCCGGACGCATGCAAATTTATCACGTACAAAATGACGATTGGGAAAGAATAAGACGCGGTATCTTTCGCTTTAATCTATACCCACCTGATGAACATCCTGATCTCATGCCCTGGTACCTTTGGTCTTGCAATAGTAGCGGAAAACCACAAGCTGTATTCTCTCATGACACTGCTCTGGCAGTTTACTCAATTGGAACCTGGCGATCGAAAAAAGTTCACATAACAGTGCCACCAGACTTTAGGCGTCGAGTAATTCCTTCCGTTATAACTTTGCATTATGCTAAGCTGTCTTCTAACGAAATAAGTAAAGAGCATTTTGTGCAGGTCACAACGCCGCTCAAAACTTTTATTGATCTGCTAGATGAAAATCTATCTCTGGACTTCGTGCAGGAAGCACTTTCAGATGCAATTGATCGCCAATTGATCCATGTTCAGGATATACAGCAGGCCGACCTTAATAAAGAACAAAAGAAACAATTCAATAAATTGCTAAAGCAAATATATAATGAGCGAAAGAAAATATACCAATCCATACGATTTCCGAAAAGGAGTTAACGGAATTATTGATATAGCCACCGTGTATCTTTTCTGTTCTAAAAATAGCTTATGGAGTACAGTTCCACCACGAAAGGCAACCCTGAATGAAATTAGATCATCCGAAAACAGCTCGACCAGTGCACGAGACAATACTAAGTCCTGTTCAATTAACTTTGTGTCCAGATTTGTTTTGCTTCAGTAAAAGCAGTCAAAATCTCTTCCGTTCCAATGTATTCTTTAAATGAACAATTTTTTGAGTCAAGAATCACCAGTTTATGCCATGCTCCACCCCATTCTGTAGAGCCCTGTCTGCTGATGACTATTCGAGCATAGATAACGTTGAAAATTTTTATTGAGCATACAACCTTGTCGACTGTTGCGACTAACATACCTTGATGAATGTGTTCAATATCTTTCCATGGGAAATTAAAGCTGCCATCGCTTGGCGGAACGAGATCAATAATGCCTTCAATTTTATATTCTGTACCAATTTCATGAACATTTCTGGGATCAAAAAGGAATGAACGAATTGCCTGAGCGATTGGGTCAGCAGAATAGCGCTTCCCAAGCCAATATAATCCAAGTTCGTAAGCTATTTTCACTATCGGACGCTGATACTCAAGAAGGTCGATAGGGATTTCTCGTTTCACGGTTGCGAGACTTTGTTTTTGTCTGTACTAGCTTTATTAATTGCTCATCAGACGGAGGTGTTAGTCCGCGTCGCTCATATTTTGTTTTTACAATATCCAACAGCTTTTCACTGTCTCTTTTATCCACTAGCAGCCTGTCTATTTAGTCTGTCTGCCTGAATAGCAAGAGTCAGATCTGGGTAAAGCAAATTTTTTACCTTTGGCTGGCGGATTAGTCAGGTGGTTGCCATCAGTTTTGTTTTTGCTCTAAACAGTTTCAGAATATTGTGAGCAGCACAGTCAAATAGCCACATTGAACGTGTCTTTTCCAATCTTCGATGCAGAAACTGTCGTAATCCTCTTGCCTCCTTGATTTGACCAAATACTGGTTCAATCGATTGCTGTCTTAATTTGTATCTTTCCTTGCCGCGTCTTGTTCGTAACTTGCGTTTCATTTTTTCTCTTGCAGATAAACTATCTGGCGGTCGCCCCAGAATGGGCTTGCTATCTCTCCATTGGCTGTGTTTGATCTTTTCTGGTGGAATAAATGGCTCAATCATATAACTGTCCAATAATTCCAGATTTGCTTGACTACAATATGCTGCATCAGCAGATACTTCTCTTGGTGTTTCTCCTGTGTTTTTGACCGTTTGTTTTACTAATTCTGGTAAATGTGGACCATCAGTTGGCCGGTTCGTTAATTCAGCTGCCACAATTATTTGTGTCTGCGCATCTACTGCTGCCTGTGCATTGTAGGCTTGTACCCATGCCTTGTCAGAATTAAGCATGATTTGTGACTCCGGGTCAGTAAAATTACTTTGCTCTTTCGGCTGCGGTTCAATAACCTTGGCTTTTGTCTTGCTGCCATTGCGGTGATCATCGTCATCTTTTTTTGCAGCCTCCGCCTCTTGCTTGGCTCGTTCTTCCAGTCTTGTTTTTGCATTTCGGATATTCTCAAGCCTACGCTCGGCTGTGGCAAAATGTTCTGGTAATTCCCAACCAGATTTATCGCCGTGAAGCTTGTCTTCCTGAGCATCAGTTTCGTCAGCTTCCCTCATCCATTGCTCAATTTCAGCCTCCAGTCTCTTTTCTTCTTCTTTCATCCTCTGATAACTCATCGCGCTGTGTTTAGATGCATTGGCTCTAACCTTTGTCCCATCTATTGCTACATGCCCCAGCTTCACCAGACCTGCTTCCTTTGCTAGTTTTACTGTTTCAAAAAACAGACCAGATAAAATATGGTGATGCTTGCGTCGGAACTCGTTTAATGTACGAAAATCCGGCTGTTGGTTTCCCGATACCACTCTGAACCCCACGTCCTCTTGCAATGCCTTTACTACTCGCCGTGATGAACGAACACCTGCACAATAGGCGTATAGCCAAATCGCAACCATATACTCCGGTTGAAAGGCTGGAGGACCAAATTGGCTTTTAAATGAATTGTATATTGCTGAAAGATCAAAACTGGAAACTACTTCAACAACGAAATAAGCCAGATGATTTGCCGGCAGCCAATCACGTAATGACGGAGGCAATAAATATAATTGATCTCGATTGCACTCTTTGAATTTCCTGTCTTGCATATTGCCCACCTTTCATAAAATACTGATGATGAGCTCATTCTAGCAAATTACTACGCAACTACAGCACAATCTTGACTCACTCCAATAACCGGCAATTCAGTATTTAGAGTTTCAATTATTTTTCGCTCCCTTTTTACAGCCATATATTCCTCCCTCATCCTTGCTTGTATTCCGCGCCCAAAAACAATTGGATATGGAGCTAAAAGAGTATCGTAAATGATTTGTCCTTCAAACGGTAGCAATACAGCTTCTACATAACACGGAATATGAGGTACTAATTCTTCGAAAAATGACTCTAATGCTAAAACTGCATAAACACTATTGTCCGTCATGAAAATGGCATGCTTCTTAAGCTGACGAAGAATAAAAAATTTTCCAGCTATGCGATGTCGCCAACTCTTGACCAGCGATAAATCTTCTTTCGGTAACCCCGCCGGATTCTCCAATGCAAACATGTCTAGCACTGCATCATCTTTCCATACAGCCTCTCTCAGTCTGTAAATATCTGGTATGCACTCTGGATCATCAAAATCCATTCTTGCCACAAGTTTGTGCCTCTCGTTAACGTACAAGAGCAATGGTTTCCAGATGGAATAAAACCGCTGTACCTGTGATGATGCTAATCGCATATACTCTTAGAGCCTCACTGTAACCCAACTGCTCTAATTTCTCAATTTGTTATTGATCTGGCAATAGCCTCAATTGTATATGTCGCAACTATACTATCGTGGCTGTTATTGGTAAGACTTATTGGACAGGCTCCTAGGACTTCCACTTTGCCACTTTTGTCTTCTTGGACAAACGGGACGATCTTAAAACCAATAGGTTTTCCCTTCTTGTCGGTTTCAAATTTTGTTATATGTCCGTCCTCGTCTTTAATATTCCCAGCGAGTGGATTAGGCAGTTTTCCATCCCGATTCCTGATTCCCAACATATA
>Ga0206843_10225_pt1 | contig 15422 bp, 16 predicted proteins | sample Alteio_BWOrgCont_21_FD_152869 | JGI IMG/M metagenome (GOLD analysis project Ga0206843, IMG submission 152869) | Enriched cells from forest soil in Barre Woods Harvard Forest LTER site, Petersham, Massachusetts, United States -... | ecosystem: Environmental > Terrestrial > Soil > Temperate forest >...
TGCACGGCCGTTTCCTTGTAGCGGGGCTTCAGAAGATCCAAAGAACGCACGATGCCCGCGGGCGTGAGATCGAAGTGCTCCTGCACCAGGACTTCCATCGCCTCGCTGGAGAGCTTGCCGGTCCCGAAAGTTTCCACGTAAACGGAAACGGGTTTCGGATAGCCGATGGCATAGGCCACCTGCACTTCGCAGCGATCGGCGAGTCCGGAGGCTACGATATTCTTTGCCACGTAGCGCGCCGCATAGGCCGCGGACCTGTCCACCTTGGAAGGATCCTTGCCCGAGAAGGCGCCGCCGCCGTGGCGGCCCATGCCGCCGTAGGTGTCCACGATGATTTTGCGCCCGGTGAGGCCGCAGTCGCCCATGGGGCCGCCGACCACGAAGCGGCCGGTGGGGTTGATGAGGTAGCGCGTCTTGGCGTCGAGCAGACTGGCCGGGATGATTTGCTTCACGCACTTCTCGATGATTTCACGCGTGATGGTCTCGTGATCCACCTTTTCGTCGTGCTGGGTGGAGAGCACCACGGTGTCAATGCGGTGGGGTTTTCCGTCCACGTATTCCACCGTCACCTGCGATTTGGAATCGGGCCGCAGCCAGGAAAGGGTTTCGTTCTGGCGAAGCTGGGCCAGCCGCTCCATCAGGCGGTGGGAGAGATGGATGGGCATGGGCATGAGCACGTCGGTTTCGCGCACCGCGAAGCCGAACATCATGCCCTGATCTCCGGCGCCCTGTTCCTTGAACAGGCCTTCGCCCTCGCTGACGCCCTGGGAAATGTCCGGGCTCTGCTTGTCCAGGGCGATGGTCACGCCGCAGGTCTTGTGGTCGAATCCTTTTTTGGCGTCGTCATAGCCCGTGCGGCGGACGGCTTCGCGCACCGTTTGCTGAAAGTCGATGTTGGCCTTGGTGGTTATCTCGCCGGCCACGACGACAAGTCCGGTGGTGATGAGGGTTTCGCAGGCCACCCGCGAACGCGGGTCCTGTTCGAGCATGGCGTCGAGAATGGAATCCGAGATTTGATCGGCCATTTTGTCGGGATGGCCCATGGAAACGGATTCAGAGGTAAAGAGGTGACGGGACATGGCGGGGTTCTCCTTGAAGGCTCGGTATGAAGACTTTGCAAACTTAAGATGCCCTGTACTCCGGAATACTCCCGGGATACTCAGGACATTATTGGGGTACCCAATATACCATTTTTCGCAAGGCTTTCCATCGTTTCATCGCGATGTATTGATATTGAATCGCGCACCTGAATTTTGTCGAATTTTGCCAGAAAACGCTGATTATGGCTCGACAATCGGCTGCGGCGGGTTCAGCATGAGGGAACTACAGCTGGCTTATAGGGATTGAGAAAGCTTCCGCTTCGAGCGCCATTTTTCACGCATAAAGCACCAGAACAGACAAATGCAAATCACGCCCAGAATAACGGCATTCCCCTGCCAGGGGGTTTTGAGGGGCTGAAGCCCCAGAGTGACCACCAGAATGGCCAGAAGGGAAAGATGCAGGATATAAATCTCCAGACTGTGGCGGCCCAGAATGAAAAGGCGCCCCGCCCACGTCTCCTTCAGACGGGAAAAGGCGAGGCACGCAATGCCAAGTGCAGCGAGGTGAGCGCAAAGGCAAAAGAGGGACAGCAGGGGCCGAAGGTTGTAATACCCCACCACCTTGGCCAACCCGCCGGTGATGGGCGCGGCCAAAACTCGGGTGGCGTCGCTGCGGCCCACGGGATAGGTAAACAGCGTCAGCCATCCGTAGTGATTCACCGCCCAGATCACAAAAACAAGCGCGGGCGCCGCGAGCAGGTAAATGGAAACGGGTTTGCGAAGGCTCCACAGTCCCCATAAAGTTCCGGCCGCCGCGAAAAGACTTAAGGGAAGGATGGGACTGTCTCCCGAAACCCACGGGAAAGGATTCGTCCCGGAGCGGTTCACGAGAAAGAAAGCCGCGGAGCCGCCAAGGAGCAGGAGGGCCGCCACCCATCCCCGAAAAGGCAAAAGCAGCACGGCTCCCAGCAAAAGAATGGAGTAGGCGATGGTGCAGAGAATTCCGCTGGCAAGAAAAACGTCCGGCAGGCGGATTCCGTATTCGAGCGCGGAAAAAAGCGCCCCGATAAGCCAGAGCATCAAGGCGCGCCTGGCCTGGCGCAGATACCATGTGCGCGGATTCTCCGATCGGCTCTCCGACCTTGCGAGCGAATAATTCAGGGAGACCCCGACCAGGAACAAAAACAGGGAGGGGATGAGCGGTTCAAGCAGCAGGCCCCAGTGGGACCAGGCTTCGCGGGATTGGTATACGATGAGACGGCTGGTGTGCGTGGACATCATGCCCAGAATGGCAAGCGTCCGCAGGGCGTCCACGCCGGGGTTGCGCCGCAAGTTCGGCGTGGACGCGCCGTCCCGCTTCATCCTCTAAGCCTTATATGCCGCTGCGTGTGCTGCCGTGAGCGCTGTAAAGGCAAGAGCAGGATTTTTGGACATCAGTCGATGTCCGGAATGGTTTCCTCTTCGACATCGGCGGCCTCGGCGACCTCGGCCGCGTCGGGTTCTCCGATGGGCGGCGCGATTTCGGCGCTCTCGCCGTCAACTGCGGCGACGGCATCGCCCTCCTTCTTCATGGAGGGATTGAACTCCATCCGGCGGGCTTCCTTGGTCGCGCCCAGCCGCAGGATTTCCGCGCAGCTGCTGCAGTAGCCGAGCTCCCTGTCGATGGTGAACTTTTCGGCGACGACATGAATTCCGCACTTGGTGCACATCTGCGGCTTCAGCGTGTTGCGCTTGAAAAAGGACTGGTGCTGAAGTTCGCGCTCGATGCGTTCCACGAGTTCTTCGGCCGTCTCCTCGGTGGCGGCATCCTTGCGCCGCGCCTGAACGTCCACCGGTGCGGGTGCCGCCAGCGACTTGTCACCGCGCTTGATCACGCGCTCGGCGCCGGGTTTGACTTCGATGAAGAAAAGTTTCGAAGGCCGTTTGACGCTGGGATCCGCAGCCGGCGGCTCCGCGGCTTTGGGGGCCTTAGCGGCCTTGGGGACCTTGGCAACTTTCACGGCTTTAACCTGGGCCGGGTTGGACGCGTTTTTCTTGGCGCCATCCACTGCGGAGTTTGCGGAATCCTTGGCGTCTTTGACGGACTCGGTTTTGACAATTTTGACGCTAACCGCAATCGCGGGCGCGGCCTTGGAAATGAGGGCGGCAGGCTTGATGGCTTTGGCGGCCTTGTCGGAACCCGCGGGTTTAACGATGGGTTTAACAACGGATTTAACGGCCGGTTTTTTCGCCACAGGTGCGGGCTTTTTGGCCGCGGAGGGCTTGGTTGCCGAAAGCTTGGCCGCCACCGGCTTTTTGGCCGGAGTTTTTTTCAGTTTTTCCAAAGTTCCTTTCCGCGCGGATTTACCCACGGGTTTCTCCTGACGAAGATTCTGATTCTTTAACGTGTCACTTCTTGATTTCGGTGATTTTCACATCCAAAATCGGATCGCCTTTTTCCACGCGCGTCAGCACGTCGAATCCGGAAACCATGTTTCCAAAAATCGTGTAAGCGCCCGTCAGCTGAGGTTGCGGCATTTGGCAGATGAAGAACTGCGAGCCGGCCGTGCCCGGGCCCGCATTCGCCATGGCCAGCGTGCCGACATCAGGCTTGAGCTCGGGGCGTATTTCATCGGGAATCGTGTACCCGGGACCGCCGGTGCCGTCGCCCTTGGGATCCCCGCCCTGAATCATGAAACCCTGGATGGCGCGGTGAAAGGTAAGCCCCTTGTAGAATCCGGAATCGGCGAGGTGGATGAAGTTGGCCACCGTGTTCGGCGCGTCCTTGAAGAGAAGGTCGAATTTCATCACGCCTTCGGAGGTGGTGATTTCGGCAAAAATTTGCTGTGTGTGGGAATAGTCCCGATTAAAATTGCGGGGGGATCCCTGTCCAAAGGACAAGAGGGGGAGGAGAAAAAGCGTTCCTGAGAAAGCCTTGATCCAGGAGGAAGTTTTCATGCGCATTCCCATGTTTGATATGGAGATAAGAGGGGTAATAATACAAAATTAGGTACCTTTCACGCCCCCTTCAGGACTTTCAATGCGGCCGGATTCCGAGCGTCTTCGCAATTTTTGCATTATCGCGCACATCGATCATGGCAAATCCACCTTGGCCGATCGCATGCTCGAAATCACCGGCACCGTGTCCAAGACGCACATGCAGGCCCAGGTGCTCGACGACATGGATCTCGAGCGGGAACGCGGCATCACCATCAAGTCCCACGCCATCCGCATGCGCTACGCGTATCAGGGGGAGGAGTATTTCCTCAACCTCATCGACACGCCGGGGCACGTGGACTTCACCTACGAGGTTTCGCGCAGCCTGGCCGCCTGCGAGGGAGCCATCCTGGTGGTGGACGCCACGCAGGGGGTCGAGGCGCAAACCCTCAGCAACCTGTATCTGGCGCTCGAAAACGATCTGACCCTCATCCCCATCCTCAACAAAATCGATTTGCCCTCGGCCCATCCCGACGACATCGCCGAGAGCCTCGGAGAGCTTCTGGGATGCGATCCCGATCGCATCCTGCGCGTCTCCGCCAAGGAGGGTCTTGGCATCCGGGAGCTTCTGGACCGGGTCGTCGAGGAAATCCCGGCGCCCAAGGGCGACAGAAGCGCCCCTCCGCGCGCCCTCATCTTCGACTCCAAGTTCGACTCCTACCGCGGCGCCATCGCCTATGTGCGCGTCTTCGACGGCGTGCTGGAACACAAGGCGCCCATCAAGCTGTGGTCCACGGGCAAGGAGTATGATATAACCGAAATAGGAACTTTGACTCTCGACAGGGTGCCGAGCGAATCGCTGGCCGCGGGCGAGGTGGGCTACGTGGTCGCCAACATCAAGAACGTGAAGGACACCAAAATCGGTGACACCATCATGGACAGGCGAAACCCCGCGCCCGAACCCCTCAAGGGCTACAAGGACATCCAGCCCATGGTTTTCGCGGGCATTTATCCCGTGGAGGCCGAAGACTTCGAGGATTTGCGCGACGCCCTGGAAAAACTGGCGCTGAACGATTCCGCCCTTTCCTGGCAGCCGGAAACCTCGCAGGCCCTCGGCTTTGGGTACCGCGTGGGCTTTCTGGGCCTGCTCCACATGGAGGTCGTGCGCGAGCGGCTCGATCGCGAGTTCAACATGAACGTCATTTCCACAGTCCCCAACGTGGAGTATCACGTCCATCTCAGCGACGGCAGTCAAATCACCATCGAGAACCCGAGCAAGCTGCCCGATCCCGGCCGCACCGAAAGCATCGAGGAGCCCTTCGTCAAGTCGCAGATCATCGTGCCGAAGGAATACGTGGGCGGCATCATGAAGCTGGCGGAGGAAAAACGCGGCGTCTACCTCCACATGGAATATCTCACGCCCGACAAGGTGGATCTCACCTATGAGTTTCCCCTCGGCGAAATCATGTTCGATTTTTTCGACAAGCTGAAATCGGTCAGCAAGGGCTACGCCTCGCTCGACTATGAGCCGATTGGCTACCGCACAGGCCACCTCGTCAAGCTCGACATCCTGTTAAACGGCGATCCCGTGGACGCCTTCTCGGTCATCATCCACCGCGACAAGGCCTACAACTGGGGCAGCGCCCTGTGCTCCAAACTCAAGGACTTAATTCCGCAGCAGCTTTTCGAAGTCGCCATCCAGGCGGCCATCGGCGGCCGCATCATCGCGCGCAGCACGGTCAAGGCCCTGCGCAAGAACGTCACCGCCAAATGCTACGGCGGAGACATCACCCGCAAGCGCAAACTTCTGGAAAAGCAGAAGGAAGGCAAGAAGCGCATGAAAGCCGTGGGGCACGTTGAAATTCCCCAGGAAGCGTTCCTCGCCGTGTTATCGATGGACAAGGAATAAAGGCTCGCGCGCTTTAGTTCTTCAAGGCTTTAACTCTTCAGGCCCTGAGCCCTGAAAGCGGCGCTTAGTCATAGCTCAAAACGTCCTACCTCAAAAACCAAACCACAAGACAACAAAAAAGAGAGGCTGTCCCTTGCGGAACAGCCTCTTCCCCTCTTTATCCCCAAAGATGTGACTTTGAATTATTTAGGAGCAGCGGCCGAAGAAGAGTCAGCCATGGCAGCGGCCTTCTTCTTGTGGTGGTGCTTCTTGACCGTGGTGGTCTTGGTGATCGAGGTATCGGCGGTCGTGGCCGTCGAGGTCGAATCGGTCATGGCCTTCTTGTGCGTCTTGTGGTGCTTCTTGACCGTGGTGGTCTTGACCGTGGTGCTGTCCGTAGCGGGAGCATCGGCGGCAACAACGGCACTGGCGGCAACAAGGGCGCTCAAAACGTAAGCGTAAATCTTCATGGTAGGACTCCTAATTTTTCCTCCCACATGGGAGGTTCGAGGAAGAGTAATGGCAAGCTTTATGCCAAACAAAAGACCCGTTTTTTTCTAAAAAAAGCCGTTTTTAAAGTGTGCTAGGTAACACGATAACCCAATTGGGTTACGATGACACCCCGAATAGGTTATCGGATGAACCGGACTTCGGGAATAAGGCGGAATTCATTCGGCTTGAAAAAGTGCTGAAATACAGGGAAAAGCGAAAAACGGGCATAAAAAAACTGCCCCCATATTAACATGGGGGCAGTTTTTCTTGGGCGTCTTTTTCTAAAGGCGAATTATTTCTTGGAGGAATCCGCGGGGGCGGCTTTCTTGGCGGGCCATACCTTAATGGAGGAGGCCGTCAGCGTGTCGCCGTCCTTGGTGTACTTCACCGCGACTTTGTCGCCGGAGTTGATGTCTCCAAGGGCGATGGCCTTCTTGCCCTTGCCCTGGGTGAGCTTGGCCGTGGCGGGAACTTCGAAAGTCCACTGGGCTTTCTTTTTGCCCTCGACGGTGATGGTGTTGCCGACAAGGTCCGTGGAAGAGACCGAACCCATGGCCGTCATGGACTTGACGTGTTTGGCCGGGACGGAAGTCACTGCGGGGGTGGAAGTCGAATCGGCGGCGAAGGCGGCACAGGCGAGCACGGCGCTCAGGACGCAGGCGTAAATTTTCATGGTGTAATCTCCCAAAACTTCCTTCCACATGGAAGGTCTAAGGCAGTGACGGCAATGTCTATGCCAACCCAAATCACTAAAATTCGTTCAAAATCGGTATTTTTTAGAAGAAGAAAAAATCAGTGACCCATTTGGGTTAGACGGCAATCGAAATGGGTTATTGTCCCTTGAGTCCGAACTTCATTGCCCGGTACTGAAAGGTGCGATAGGTCATCCCCAGGAGTTTGGCGGCGTCGGCCATAATGCCCTGGCTTCGCGTCAGCGCCATTAAATCGCGCTCCACGTCTTCGAAGACCACGCCTTCCGATGGAATTTCGAAGGAGGAGGCGGCGCTGGTCCCGGGACTTCTTTTAACGCCGGGATGCCGCAACTCGGGGGGCAGGTCTTCCAGGGAGATTTCGGGTCCGCGCGTGAGCACGCAGACGCGCTCCAGGACGGCCTCGAGTTCCCTCACGTTCCCGGGCCAGTCGTACTGCAGCAAAGCGTCCACGGCTTCGGGGCTGATGCTTTTGCGGCGGGAAGGGTGAAGAAGGAATTGTGAAATCAAAGGGCGTATGTCTTCCTTGCGATCCCTTAAGGGGGGAATGGTGATGGGGATGACATTGAGCCGGTAGAAGAGATCCTCGCGAAAGCTTCCCTGACGCGTCGCCTCCTGCAGATTGCGGTGGGTGGCCGCGAGAATGCGGATGTCCACCGGGATGGAAGTCACTCCCCCCACGCGCCGGATCTCTCGTTCCTGTATGGCGCGGAGTAGCTTCGCCTGCAGGCTGAGGGGCATGTCCCCCACTTCGTCGAGGAAAAGGGTGCTTCCCTCCGCGGATTCCAGGAGTCCGATTTTCCGGACCGAGGCGCCGGTGAACGCGCCCTTCTCGTGGCCGTAGAGTTCGGATTCCAAAAGCGATTCCGGAAACGCGGAGCAGTTGATGCTCATCATGGGTTTCACGCCGCGCCGGCTTCCGGAATGCAGCAGCTTGGCGACGCGCTCCTTTCCGGTTCCGCTCTCCCCCTGAATCAGGACCGTGGAATCGCTTTGGGAGACGAGGTCGATGGTTTCCAGAATGGCCTTCATGGCGGCGGATTCCGCCACCAGTCCCTGGCCGATGCCGACGCGCGCGGCCTGCTGCCACCTTTGCGAATCCCGCCGCAGCGCATATTTTTCCGCAGCGCGCTGCACGAGCAGGATGAGCTCATCCTTGTCCAGGGGCTTGTTGAGATAATCGTAGGCGCCAAGCCGCATGGCTTTCACCGCCGTGTCCACGCTGCCAAAAGCCGTGACCACCACCACCTCGGGAGCCGAAGTAAACTTGAGAGCGGATTCCAGGAGATGCAGTCCCCCCTGCCCCGGCATGCGCATGTCGGTCAGGACGACTTCGCACGGGATCTGCTGCAGGCGCTCCAGGGCCTCTTCCGCGGAACTCGACTCCAGGACTTCATGGCCTTCGCTTTTGAGAATGCTGGCCACGATGCGCCGCTGGGCGGAATCGTCGTCTGCGATGAGCACTCTTGCCATAAAATCCCCGCTAGGAGGCGCCGCCCGGAAGCCGCACTTCAAAATTCGCGCCGCCCTCGGGACGGTTCAGCGCGCGGACGCTTCCCCCGTGCTCTTCGGCGATGCGGCGCACCAAGGCCAATCCCAATCCGACCCCGGTTTCCTTGCGCGTAAAATATGCATCGAAGACGCGCTCCAGGTCGTCCGGATCCATTCCCGGACCGTTGTCGAGAACGTTCAGGTCCACCCAGGTTTTTTCCTCCTCGACGGCGCGGGCTTCCACTTCGACGCGGCTTCCTTCGGGAACTGCTTCGATGGCATTGAGCAAAAGGTTGAGCAGCAAAAGCCGAATCTGCTCCTTGTCCGCGACAACCTGCAGGGATGGCGGGACCGAACTGATAAGCTCGACGTTCTTGGTGATGAACTGCGGGCGCAGCAGAACGCGCGCCTCCTCGACCAAGTCCCCCAGGGAAAAAACCTCCTGCCGCATCCTTCCGGGACGGCTCGCGGAAAGGAAGTGATGCACGACGCCGTTGAGATGCTGCACTTCTCCCTGCAGGGACTTCATCAGCTCCTCGAAGTCGGCCCGCTTCTGGGGATCCGCCGGAGTGAAGGATCCTTCCAGATGACCGGCGGTGAGGTTGATGAGGTTCAGGGGATTGCGGATTTCATGCGCCAGGCTCGCGGCCATTTCGGAGACCAGGGACTGCCTCTCCAGTTGCCGCAGCCTGTCCTGGAGGTTGCGGCGCTCGGCGAGCCTCTCCACCATGGAGTTGAAGGCGGTGTTGAGGCGCGCCACTTCGTCGTTGCGCCTGAGTTCGGGAAGGCGCAGCGCCAGATCGCCGCCCGCCACCTTGGTGGCCGCGGCGCTGAGTGTGCGCAGCGGCTGATTGAGGAGGTGCAGGAGATAGGAGGAGGCGATGAAGGCGAGCAGCAGCGCCACCAGCGCGACGACGAGATTTCGAATCAGCGCTTCGCGCACGAGTCCGCGGAAATCGGGGAGCTCCACGGAGGTTTGCACGACGCCGATGAGCTGCTGATCTTTCAGGATGGGAACGCGCACTTCGTAATGGAGATTCTGTCCTCCCGTGTCGCGGGTTCCGAGATCCTCGCGCACCACGATTTCCTTGCCCGTCAATTTCACCTTGCGGCCCACCTTGCTCGGATTGCTGCTGGCCACGATTTCCTGGTGACTGCTGATGACGTGGACTTCGCGCACGTTTTTTTGCGCCGCGGCTTCCTTGATGAAGCTTTCGAGCTGTTCCTTGTCCGGTCCCTTTTCCGCGGACAGTTTCTGCGTGGAGAGGTGGACGGTGTTGCCGATATCCTGCAGGTCCTCGCTGATTTCGGTCAGCAGACGTTGCGCGGTCCTCACGTGCGAATAGACCATCAGTCCCGCCACCGCAATGACGAGCACGGTGAAGGCCAGGAGAAGTCGAGCTTGAAGGCTCATGGAGCGAAGAATAGAAACCCTTTAAGAATCGGCAAATTTGGCCATAAGGTTAAATAATATTCAATAAAAAGTTTCGATGTTTCATGTGAAACATTCCGCGGGACCCCGAAAAGATTTTGTTTCACATGAAACATGTCGATAGTTCTTGAAACCCGGAACCTTTATCCTAAATTTTAACAACTATGAATGGACTTCTTATAGATCCCGCACAATTTGACGAAAAAATCCAAAAAAAGCTCCACGAATTGGAAGCGATTTATCGTCGTTGGAATAAGAACATCAACCTCGTCAGCAAGCACGACGAAGTGGCAATTTGGGAAAGGCACATTGTAGATTCGCTACAGGTGATTCCCTTTTTCCAGGATGTCAACAAATTGGCGGATATGGGGGCCGGAGTGGGTCTCCCCTCCCTCCCCTTGGCCATCGCCAGGCCGGACATCGATTTTTTCGCCATAGAACCGATTCAGAAGAAATGCACCTTGATGCAGGAAATAATCCGGGAAATCCGGATACCCAACTTCCACATCCTCACGGAGCGGGTGGAAAAAGTGTATTTGTCCCATATGGATGTGGTTTGCTGCCGGGCCTTTGGAGAGTTTTACCGGGATGCGCGTCTGGCCTACAAGATGCTCAAGCCCCAGGGTCATTTCATCACGTTCAAGACCCACCCCCATCTCGAAATTCCGCCCGGTTATGAAAAAGTGGAAAGCCATGACTACGTCCTTCCTGGAATTCCCCGCAAGTACTACATCATCGTGGCGACCAAGGCGGGCGAAACATGACCCGAATAATCGCCGCCTGTAATCAAAAAGGCGGCGTGGGCAAGACGACGACTTGCGTCAACCTTGCCGCCGCCTTGGCGGCCATGGAAAAAAAGACCCTCCTGGTGGACATGGATCCCCAGGCCAATTCCACCCAGGGCCTTGGGTTTGACATCCCCTTCGAAGAAGACATTTACGATGCGCTCCTGCTTCCGGATTCGGAGGTGAATCCGGAACGGATCCAAAAGTTCCTGCAAAAGACCAGCATGGCCTACCTGGATCTTTTTCCCTGTTCCAGATCCCTGGCCGGGCTCGAGGTTCAGCTCATCCAGGAGGAAAAGCGCGACCGGCGCCTGGCGCATGTCCTGGACACCGTCAAAAAAAATTACGACTTCATCCTGATAGATTCGCCGCCCAGCCTAAACATCCTGACCTTGAACGTGCTGACCGCCGCGGATTCGGTTCTGATCCCCATCCAGTGCGAGTATTACGCGCTCCAGGGACTGGCGGAGCTTTTGAACACCATTCGCCTGGTGCAGCAAAGCACCAATCCCCACCTGGCCATTGAAGGCGCGCTTCTGACCATGTACGACAGCCGTCTCAACCTCTCCAAGCAGGTGGCCGAAGACGTGAAGAACACCTTTTCGGAAAAAGTTTTCAAGACCATTATTCCCCGCAGCGTGAAGCTCAGCGAAGCGCCTTCCTTCGGGAAGCCCATCATCCTTTACGACGCCATTTCCGCGGGAGCCGTGCGCTACATGGAACTCGCCAAGGAAGTTCTGAACAATGACTAGGCGGGCGCTGGGAAAAGGCCTTGAGGCCATTTTCGCGAACCTCGGCACCGAGGTCATGAACCCGCAAACGGGCGCTTCGGTGCATGATGTGGAACTCGCCGTCATCAGCGCAAATCCTTACCAGCCCCGGCATGAGTTTGCGGAGGAAGAACTCCGGGAACTGGCGGAGTCCATCGCGGAAAAGGGCCTTATCCAGCCCATCCTGCTGCGCAAGTTCGGCAGCGGGTATCAAATCGTCGCGGGTGAACGCCGCTTCCGGGCTTTCCAGCGCCTGGAAAAAACCCACATCCCCGCCTTGGTGCGCGAGCAAATTTCCGACCGGGACATGATGGAGCTCGCGCTCGTTGAGAACGTGCAGCGCGTGCAGCTCAATCCCATCGAAGAAGCCCAGGCCTTTGAGCAGCTCATCAATGCGTGCGGCATGACGCATGAAGAAATCGCGGGCCGCGTCAGCAAGAGCCGCGTCGCGGTCACCAACACGCTGCGGCTATTAAAACTGGAACCCCAGGTGCAGCAGTGGCTGCGGGAGGGCAAGCTGACGGCCGGACACGGCCGCGCTCTTTTGCAGTCCCAGGGAGAGGAGCAGCTAAAGCGGGCGCGCCTTATTCTGGAGACGTCCCTGAACGTCCGCCAGGCGGAGCGGAAAGGGGAGACCCCGGCGCCAAAACCGCTGGACGCAAACACGCAGGCGTTTCTGAACGAGCTGCGCCTGACCTTCGGCATGAAGGTTTCGCTGCGGGGCGGCCCCCGCAGGGGCGTGCTCGAAATTCATTACACGAATCGTGACGAGATTGAAAATTTAATGCGCATCCTGCGCCAGCGCCGGCCCCTTTAATTTTCAATGCACGGAGGCGAATGCCCGCGAGGCTCCTGTTCCCTTGGGTCACCCTCTTTAAAACCCGGCAAGTGAAGCAAGCGAAGCACGTCAAATAAGTCAACGGTCAACGTCACACCATGTCCAAGAAAAAGCGCTTTGTCACCATCCAAATCCTGCCCGACGATTTGAGCGAGGCGTGGACGCTTCGGCTGCGCTACCGGTTTTTCGAATTCCTTTTTTACGCCGCGGTGATAGCGCTTTTCGCGGTGGGTTTCGCCGCGGTGAAGGTCGTGCAAATCCAGGGCAAGGTCCTTCTGGCCAACCACCTGGCGGCGCGCAACCAGGAGCTCATGGAGGAGCAGAAAAAAATGGATCTCCTGGAGCAGGAGCTGGCCGCGGTGACGGACAAGGAGAAGGCGGTGCGCGACATCCTTCAGGCTTTCCTGGCCGCGACGCCCGCGGATTCGACAAGCTCCGCGCCGATACCGGCCTCGGAGGCGAATCTGGACCGCTACGTGGAAAACATCCGGGAGGTGGAGCACCCCCTGGAGAGCAAGGACGCGAATCTCCTGCGTGAAAAGCAGCCCAGCATCTGGCCCGTGACGGGAATCGTGAGCCAGCGCTTTTCAACCGGGGGCCCCGAAGGCCGGCACGACGGGATAGACATCCTGGCCGCGGAAAACACCTTGGTCATGAGCGCGGCCAAAGGCATCGTGACCGAGTCGGGGTGGGATCCGGATCTGGGGCGCTACGTCCGCGTGAACCACGACTTCGGGGTGGAAACGGTTTACGGGCATCTGGCCCGATCCCTTGTGAAACCCGGGGATCAGCTTGCCAAGGGGCAGCCGCTCGGCCTGGTTGGAAATACGGGCCGCAGCCTGGGGCCCCATCTGCATTTTGAAATTATCTTCAAGGGAAAACCGGTGGACCCCATGCCCTATCTTCAATGAGACTGTTCAATAAGACTGTGCAATAAATCCGCCATAGATCGCACCTTTAACCGCACTACTTACGGCTCGAAACAACGACTAAAACAACGAGGATCCCATGTCGAAAAACGCGGCAGCCAGCATGACCTTCATCAGCGAAGGGACCCACATCGTTGGAGAGATGTCGGTGGAGCACGATCTGCGCGTCGAAGGCTCGGTTAAGGGAGCGGTGTCGGTCGGGGGAGCCTTGGTGCTGGGCGCCACCGGACGCATTGAAGGGGACGTGGGAGCAAGGTCCGCAACGATTGCGGGCCATATTAACGGGAATCTCCGCTCCCAGGAAAAGCTGATTCTGGAAAGCAAATCCGTGCTGCTGGGAGATCTCCAGACCCGCGAACTCGTCATCCAGGAAGGCGCCGTTTTTCAGGGTAAATGCGCCATGGACATCGCTCAGGCCTAGTATTGCCCTTTAAATTACCCCTCCTGCTGCTTTAACGGTTGCTTTAACGTGCCCGCAAAAATTCCCCCGGAATTGGGCTTATTCTTCGCTTTGGGCGGCTCGTTAACGGTCTGGATGGCGGGGGGAATCCTGCTTGGCCACCTGGCCGATCTGCATTTTAATTCCAAGCCCTGGGGCCTTGTTGCGGGAGCCCTGCTGGGCATGGGCGGAAGCGGATACTCGCTCTACAAAATCGTGCAGGGATCCGAAAAAAAAGGCTAGCGTTTTTGACTTTGGCCATGTTTGTCAAGAGTTGGCCACATCTGGCTTAAAAGCACTTTAAAACACCTCTTTATTTTCTAAACTTTCGGAGCTTTAAATTTCAAAAATCGAAATTTAGGCCAAAAAATCGGGCTTTTCACATGGCAGCTTTCATCAAATCCCTGGCTATAAGTCTTGCCATTTTGGGCGTTGTGGCCGCTGTGCTTTCGCGGGTCGTTCCGAACTACAGTTTTTCTCCGGCCTTGGTGGGTCTTATACTCATGGCCTGCAATGCCCTGGCCGCCGTTACTTTTTTCAATTTGCTGATTGGCCGCGGAAATCTGGTGCGGGCTTCCGTCACTTCCATGGCCGTGCGGTTCACCATTCTGGCTGGAGTCATGATGGCGGGCCTGCAGATGTTCAGGCCCAGCCATGCGGAATTGTTTTCCTTCATCAGCACGGCCTTCGCCGGGTACATCGCCTTTCAGGCTCTGGAAATCCGTTACTTCTTGCGTTTGCAGACGCCGGCCGCCACTCGATGAAGCTTCCAAGCCTTTTCCGGTTTCCGCGCGTTCCTCGCGTCGCACACCTTGCGCGCATTCCTTTTATCGCGGCAATTTTAAGTCTGATCTCCGCTTCGGCCTGGGGCGAAGAAGGTCTCGGCCCTTTTGTCATGCACCACGTCACCAACAACCACGAGTGGAAGGTGACACCCTGGGGCCCCATGCTGCATTTGCCCACCGGCTGGCTGTTCAGCGTGCCTCTGGGTTCGAAGGTTTTCAAAGTCGATCTGTCTGTCTCGCAGCACGTGCTGATGATGCTCATCGGCACGTGCCTGCTGCTCCTGCTTCTCATTCCCGCGGCCCGGCGCAGGAACCTCGCGCCCACGGGCCGGTTTGGCCATGTGGTGGAGGCGGGGGTGGTCTTTCTGCGCGACGAGGTGCTGCGCCCCAGCATGGGCGAGGAGGACGCGCGCCGCTGGCTGCCGTTTTTCCTCACGCTTTTCTTTTTCCTGCTGACGCTCAACTTCCTGGGACTCGTCCCCGGTTTCGCGCCGGCCACTTCCAACCTGAACTTCACCGCGGTTCTGGCCATCGTGATTTTTTTCATCTACAACATCTCCGGCATGCGCCGCAACGGCCCCATCCATTATTTCGTCAACGTCGTTCCCAAGGGCCTGCCCATCGTCCTCTTGCCGCTCATGGCCCTGATGGAAATTCTGGCGCTTTTCACGCGGGCCTTCGCTTTGGCCATCCGGCTTTTCGCCAACATGACCGCCGGTCACCTCATGATCGCTTGCATGGTCGGGCTCATCGCGGTGTTCAAGACCTATTGGCTGGCGCCGCCTTTCGTGGCCCTGACGTTTTTCGTCTACCTCATCGAAATTCTGGTGGCATTCCTGCAGGCCTATATTTTTACCCTTCTCTCCTGCGTTTTCTTAGGAATGTCCCTGAACCAGGAACATTGAGC
>Ga0206843_10226_pt1 | contig 15393 bp, 15 predicted proteins | sample Alteio_BWOrgCont_21_FD_152869 | JGI IMG/M metagenome (GOLD analysis project Ga0206843, IMG submission 152869) | Enriched cells from forest soil in Barre Woods Harvard Forest LTER site, Petersham, Massachusetts, United States -... | ecosystem: Environmental > Terrestrial > Soil > Temperate forest >...
TCGTTAAAATAGCTTTGAAAGGATCTCCCATTTTTTTAACACGAGAAGGGATTGTTTTAATATTAAAGTTAGTAGGATCCAACTTAGAATTAACCTCGCTCCATTCCAATGGAGTTGAAACAGTGGCAAATGGCCTTCCTCGTAATGAATAGGGAGCAACCATTGTATGGCCGCCGTGCATGTTCTGTAAATAATCAAAGTAGATTTTTTTTTGACGATTTTTTGGCAGTCTTTCTAATGAAATCACGGAAGGAAATTTTTCTCGAACCAAGTTGGCTAGCAATTCAGCAAACATCTCAGTTTGCTCAAAAGGATACTTTGACCCTAAAGGAATATAGATATGTAAACCTCTTCCTCCCGATGTTTTACAATAATTGGGAATTTTCAATTCTTCGAGTAATTCATGGATATCCCTTGCTGTATCTATCACCTTTTTAAAGGGAACGTCTTCCGGATCTAAATCAATTACAAGGAAATCCGGCCGTTCCAATGACTCTGCTTGGGATATCATAGGATGCATTTCTATGGACCCCAAATTAGCTACAAATAAAAGCGTAGGTAAATCCTGAACTAAAATATAGCGATCAGTTTTATTTTCATGTTTTATAAGCACTGTTTTCATCCAAGAGGGAGGAAATTCAATATTCTTTTGATAGAAACTTTCCCCCTCTATGCCATTAGGATAGCGATGCAGCATGAGTGGACGATTTTTAAGATATGGTAAAATATAAGGCGCCATTGTTTGATAATAATTTATAACATCTCCTTTCGTATATCCTTCTTTTTTCCAATAAATTTTATCTAAATTTGTTAGATTAATCTCATCCGTTTTATTTGTGTTTTTTTTATGCATTTTTTCTTCTACTTCTTTGACGACATCTTGTGGATTTTTATCGATTCGCAAACCATGAAAAATGGGTTGCCTCATTTTTTTATCAGCTGTCCATTCAGCAAATGAAATTTCACAAATGAGTTTTGGGTTAACCCAAGTCACGCTATCATTTGCTTTTGGAGTTATTTTAAAGGGACATTTTGTCTGTTTTAGAGGTTGCATTGCCGAATAGACCTCTTCAAGGGATGTTTTATTGAAACCTCCTCCGACATGGCCGATGTATTGAAGATTTCTTTCATCATCATAAACGCCCAGAAGCAAAGCTCCAAACTTTTTTCTGCTACCTTTAGGTTGTGTATAACCTCCGATGATAGCCTCTTGGCGCAAGGAAGTTTTTATTTTAACCCAGTCGGAACTTCTTTTTGAAACATAGACGCTCTCCTTCTTTTTACCTATAATCCCCTCTAATTCTCTTTGTGATGCTTCCTTAAACAAAGCGATCCCTTTTCCTTCAATATGATCATTGTACCGTATGCGAGAAAAATTAGATTGGTTGATAATTTCTTTTAATAACTGTTTACGTTCTAGCAATGGCTGAGATCTCAAATCGCGTCCATCAAAAAAAAGAATATCGAATATATAATAATATAATCCACTTATAGGTTTGCGTTGGTAATTTTTAAGTGCTTCAAATGAAGATTTTCCCATTTTGTCCAATACCACTATTTCTCCGTCGAAAATTGCGTTTATATTTATCTGTTTGAGTTCTGCAACAATGTCAGGAAAAAGTGCGTTAAAAGAATTTTTATTTCTTGAATACAAGGTTACCTCTGATTTTTCAACATAAGATAAGACACGATAACCGTCCAATTTGATTTCAAATATCCAATTTTCATCATCAAACGGAGCATCTATTAACTTTGCAAGCATGGGGCTAATCCATCCGGGCATCTTCGCTTTTTTTTTGTTACTGGTTGCTTTTTCCTCTTTTGTAGATTTAGGAAGTGAAGATTTAACCGAATAATCTAACTTTGTTATATCATCATTAGAAGCATATTGATCTGAACTTTTCATTAAGAGCCATGCATTCTTCTGAGGACTATTTTTCAATTCAATGAGGTTAAATTTTCCTTGGAGTTTTTTTCCATGGAGTTCGATTTCAAGATGTCCTTTTTCCATGCCTTCGCGAAGTCTTTTTTCGCTTTCTTTTTTATTGCTTGCATTGGCTGCCTCATAGGTTCCTTCATCCCATAGCAAGACAGTACCTGCTCCATAATTGCCTTTGGGAATCGTTCCTTCAAATGTCCTGTAATCTAAAGGATGGTCTTCAACATGGATAGCTAATCGTTTTTCTTTCGGATTAAGGGAGGGTCCTTTAGGTATCGCCCAACTAAGAAGTACTCCATCGAGTTCTAAACGGAAATCGTAATGTAAATGGGAAGCCGCATGCTTTTGTACACAAAAATGTAGGAAATTGTTCTTTGAAAAGCTCTTAGCTAAAGGTTCAGGTGTTTCGTCAAAGTTTCGCTTTTGACTATATTTTTTTAACTTCATGTCATTATTCCTCCAAATTCCTCCAAAAATTTACAGTAACACATCAAGATTTTATTGAAAAATTGTCTTAGTTCTATAAAACTCATTTAATTTGTTCTTGCCAGAACAACATTATAATAAAAATTGTTTTAAAATATTTTTCTATTTTCTTAATACTTAATTAATAAATTTCAGGTATAATTATAATTAAAATGATATTTATGAAATAAAAAGAGGTTATCTATGAATTATATTTCAAGCATTTCGCACCATTTAAAACATCCATTTACGATGGAGAACACCCATCAACATCTTACATCTCTAGAAAAAAAAATAGCCTATATCGCCGGAGCAGCGGGTATATTGCTTGGTGTCATAGGAGCTCCTATTCTATTTTATTGTACAAGTGCCTGTCTTAAACATTTCCATAAAAATCCAACCTCAGATGAGATCCGCAAAACAGATAATATAGCAAAAAACGCACCTCCATTTGTTCCAAATGAGATCCCAGTTGCAGAGCGAGTTGCAGAGGTCCGATATCAAGATGTTGAGCTCCCATTTGAAGAGCTCCCATTTGAAGATGTTGAGCTCCCATTTAAAGGTGTTGAGCTAGAAGGTGTTGAGCTAGAAGGTGTTGAGCTATTTGAAACGTTCCCAGATGAAGAGCTATTTGAAAAGTTCCCAGATGAAGAGATCTATGGGGCTCGCGAAAAATCTGCTAATTCAAAAAACAGGAGCTATTTGGATTGGTTGTTCCCTCCAAAAGAATCGGACTTAAATACAAATCAAGTCATTGAGATCTTTAGCGACGATTTCATTTCAGGCCAAGATAAAAAAAATCATATTAGAACATTACTTCTCGAAAATTTCAATGAACCTGAAGAAATAATCCCTTTTGCAGAAGCTATTATTAAACGTGGTATTTCGGATCGCGATAGATTGTTACTCATTCAAGCATTGCCTGCAGATTTACAACCTCCTTTTTTTAAATACTTTCTTGATGGTTATTTTGATATTCATGACATGACAGGGGATGGCAACTGTTGTGTTTATTCCTTTGTTTACGCTCGAAATCCATTATTATTCAATCTCGATGATGATTCAGAAGCACAAAGACAACTTGAAAAAGGCTTAGCTACTAAATTGAGAAAAAAAGTTGTATCTCATATGAGGAAACCGGAAAATGAAAATTATTACAAAAATTTTTGTACTCATGTCGGTGGAAAAGACACTCCTTTGGAGGAAAAATGGAATAAATATAATAAATATAAAGAACAAGGCAGCCGCATCGATATCACCTTTTATGATTTTCTTCAAACTGAAATAGCCAGAGCTGGTGAAGCTGGCGCTAATGCTATTAATTACGAGTATGCTAATCTTCAAGTTGTAAAGAAAAAGGGTTATACCCATGAAGAATTAGAAAACCATTTAAGAGTCAAATATCCTCAAAGAAATCCCGATGGAGAACGAGAAGTCTCGTTTGATAAATATTTGGAAATCATGGCTGAAGATGGCACTTACTTTGGTCCGCAGGAAATCCAAGCGTTCTCAGAGTTAAATCGAATACCCGTATATGTTTACGATCCTCAAAATGTTTACCTTGATGATCATAATAAACTTCGTCCTATGAAAGAATCTTGTTTTGGTCTTGACTTTGCAAAGCAAAGGCAACCCATTTATCTATATCATAAAGCTGGAAATCATTATGAGCTGCTGACACCTAAAGCAGAGGTGGAAATCATTCCTCCCCCAGGAACGCCTTAGACTTAGACACAAAGTATGGGACAATAGAGACTTAAGGGACCTTAGGGACATTGGAGACAGGGACAATGCAGATTATTTGTCCCTGTCTCCAATGTCCCTAAGGTCCCTTAAGTCTCTACCGTCCCTTTTGTTTTTATAACCATTTGATTCTAAGCGACTTGCGTCATTTTAATAATTATCCGTTCCTGTTTTTTTAAAGTTTTTCATATTTTTTTCTTCCAATTGAATGTCTTTATCATCAACATCAACATCGACATCATTAGAAGTGAATTTTTTTTCAAATAGTTTTATATCTTCTTCAGCTTTGTCTTTGGCATAGCCATATCGTTTTTGAAGAGTCCCGACTAATTGATCTCGTTTGCCATTGATTTGGGTTAAATCATCGTCTGTGAGTTTTCCCCATTGCTCTTTTACTTTACCTTTGATTTGAGTCCATCCACCTTGAAAAATATCTTTATTCATAAAAACCTCCTTAAAGCATGGCTTTTTGATTTATGCCAGCAAATAATAAATTTCCTTCTGCAATCTTTGTTAAAGTTTTATTAGCATTTCCTTCTTCATTAAGAGATTCTTGCAAAAGATCTGACACTTCACTTAGATCCAGATGATTTGCAAATGTTCGCAAAGCCCCATAAACGGCCATCTCATAATGCTCCACTCTTTGAGCTTTAGTGATAAGTGCTGCATCTCTTAATTCAGACCTGGAAAATTTACTAACGGTATCGTTACATTCTTTAATCAACCCTTCCATAGCAGCACAAGGGACTTCGCTAGCTTCAATATTCAAAATTCGAAAGATTTGATTTAGACGATCCACCTGTTTCTCGGATTCTCCTAGATGTGTTTTAAAGGCATCTACTAAATCTGATGAATCTGCTGCAGAAATTAAGCTGGGTAAAGCATTAACAATTTGTTTTTCGGCATTGAATATTTCTCTTAATTCGTCGAAAAACAATTCTTTGAAATTTTCTTGAACCATACCTACCTCCTGTTTTTAATGACGGGGTAAGGAGAAAGAATTCAAGATGTTGATGAGAGAGCCCCGTTAATCTTCAAGATAACATAACAATCATATTTAAGATACACATAAAGAATTTTATTGAAAAATGTGCAGTATTATTCTATGACAAGGCTAGGATCCCTTTCGAAAGTTTAAGGAAAACATGTGGTACAAACAAAAATTTTTTAAAATTGCCACAGCCATTATCCTGGTTTTGCTTATCGTCTATCTTTCGATGCAAATTCTTCCAATTATACAATCAATTGTAAGTATCATCCTCACGCTTCTATTGCCAACGGTTTTTGCTGGAGTATTATATTACATTTTTAGACCGTTACGCGACTTTTTAGAAAATAAAAAAATACCCCGCACAATTGCCATTATCCTGATATTTTTTGTTATTGCATTATTCTTAAGCTTTATGATTATTTTCATATGGCCTTTCATTAGTCAGCAAATCACAGAATTTACTACAACACCAAAAGAAAAAATCAAAGCCGTAGAAAACAAAACTTTAAATATCATGAACATTTTTAACGTAAATTCTTTGTCGCAAGAACAATTAAGAGAAACTTTATCTTATTCTATACAACAATTTATTAATTTTATGACACGCAATCTTCTTGTGACCATCAGTTCTATAGCACAAATTGCAACGTATATCATTGTGACACCATTCATTTTATTTTATCTACTTAAAGATGATCATCAAATATCCTTAGAAGTATTTAAAGTAGCTTCCGATAAACACAAAACAAACCTAAGAAAAATATTAGCTGATATCGACAAGACATTATCGACGTATATAAGTGGTCAAGTTGTGGTGGCTTTTTTTGTAGGTTTTTTGATTTTCATAGGATATTGGCTCGCGGGAGTGCATTATGCTCTTTTACTAGCCTGGTTTGCATTTGCCTTCAACCTTATCCCTTTTTGCGGTCCTTTCATTTCAACAATTCCTGCCCTGTTTATAGGTCTTTCTCAAAGTCCTTTAATGGGAGTAAAAGTGATTTGCGTGGTGATTATCGTCCATTTACTTGATATTAATTTAATATCACCTAAAATCGTAGGGACACGCCTCAATATTCATCCCGTCACCATCATTCTTTTATTAATAGCTAGTTTCTCACTTTTAGGTTTATTAGGTGCTTTTCTTATTACACCTCTCTACGCTGTAATAAGAACTCTTTTTTGGGATCTTTATGACATGAACACAGAAGTTGACGAAGAACCATAGGGGCTCTGCCCCTAACCCCGCCAAAGGGTAAGAACCCTTTGGCGGGGTTTGGGGCAGGCCCCAATTACCGCGACACTACATCATCTTATTTTTTCTTCCTCCTCCCGTGTCTCTATTCACAGTAGCCCATGCAATTTTTTTTGCTCGTTTTGGACTACTTCCCCTTTTTTCATAGCTTTCTTCAATATGCTCAGCCATTCTTTTTTGTCTGTCGGTATAGCTTGATTTATCTCCTCGAGGCATAAAAATCTCCTTGTTACTTAATCTAAAAAACAATCACATGACCCGATAAGGCCAATATGAGTAATACAATTAAAAGAACAAAAATTACACCGAAAGGACGATACCCCCATCCTCTGCTATAAGGCCACGATGGTACCGCTCCAACTAAAAGCAAAATCAAAATAATTAACAAAATCAGACCGAGGTCCATAATTTGCTCCTTTTATTGATTTTAACGACGGGGTATAAATAAGATAAACCATTTTCAAAGCCCCGTTACTTTTTAAAATAACATAATCATATTATTAAATATATACCCAATGAATCTCAAACGCGATCTAATGAGATGACTTTTGATAGAGCTCGGCGAGCAAAAGATCTTCCGGTGTAGTGATCTTAATGTTTTCGTGACTTCCTTCTACAAGCATTACCGGATGAGGGATCAACTCAACAAGAGAAACATCATCAGTGACTGTTAATTCAGCTTCCATCGCTATTTCAAACCCTTGTTTTAAAAGATGAGGTTTTATGATCTGCGGTGTCTGAATTTCCCACATACGTGACCTAAATGGTGTATTTTTAACAAGACAATTTTCTTCGCATTCTTTGACAGTATATTTTATCGGCATTCCTGCAGCAGCAGCTCCTACTTGACCGGCTGCTTGCAAAGTTCTACGAATTATCTCAACGGTGAGGAAAGGACGTGCCCCATCGTGAATGCAAACAAATTTTGCGTTCGGATCAATCATTTTGAAACCATTATAGACAGAATCTTGGCGCCGGCTTCCTGGATCAGCAAAACGAATGTTCACAGGGTGATTCTTTTTTTGAAAGCTAGAGCGGTATGACGCCTCGCAAACTACAATGATTTCACTTGTTTCAGGCAAAGAAGCAAAAAGATCAAAACTATAGTGGGCAACTGGCTTAGATCCAAGCAGCATAAACTGTTTTGGGATGTTGGAATGCATGCGCATTCCTTTACCACCGGCTAACAAGATTACACTAATAGGCCATTCAAATTCCATGATCCCCTTCCAAAGTAATGAGTGCGATTTCAGGCATAGCAAACCAGCGGAATTGCATCACGCTGCCGACTCCTCGGTTGACATACACCCATTTCTTATTCATATGAAAAAGGCCCTGTTTAAATTGCATATTTTCAAGCAAAGTAAATTTCTTCCATAGCCAGGGTAAATTAATTTGGCCGCCATGCGTATGGCCGCACAAAATCATGTCGCCTGGAAAATTCATTAACAAGGGCACACTGTCGGGATTATGAGCTAAAACAAGGCCCGGATAGCGCCTATCATAATCTTTAAAAGCAACTTCGGGCAGGCATTTTCCTAAAGTGTACTCCCCTAAGCCGCATATATTCAAAAAAGTTTCTTTGACAGAGATCTGGTTGCATTTGTTATCCAAGATCTCAAAAGGCGTTCCGGCGATAAGTTCCACTAATTCTTGATGAATCCCTATCGCTTTTGCTCTATCGGTCACTTTTTGAGCAAGCTTAGTGGTGGAAAAAATCCGAGAGAAGCCTTTAGTGATCATTGAGGCATTATCTTCGATAATATCATATTCTCCCTTGGCATTAATGGAAACAGGCTTTTGATAATCATGATTGCCAAAAATGGCATAACAACCATAGGGAGCCGAAAGTGCACTAAAAAAATCTTTTAACCTATTTTTATCGCGGAATTGGGAATAGCAAAGAAAATCACCTGTGAAAACAAGGATATCCGGAGCCAGAAATTTAATTTTTTTAATTAGCTTGTTAAGAAAGAAATCGGGCATTCCGGGATGCAAATGAATATCGCTAAATTGAAGGATTTTCAAACCCGCTAAAGATTTAGGCAGATTTTCAATTTTTAAATTAAGTTTGGTTGTAGTGATTAGATTTGGCTCAATAAACCGAGGCCAAATTCCAATCACTGATGCGATGCACCAACAATTCCAAAGCAAATCTGATAGATAAAACTGTTTCTTCAACAATGAGCTTTTCATCCCAACAGATTAGCATAATTTTAAGAAAATTGGGAGAAAAATATTACCGTAGAGCTTCTAGGCAGCCCTACGGTACTGCTGAAATTAGCGTGAAGCAAATTCAGGTTCTTTCAGATGCTTCGCAAGCTTGCTTGTCATTTTAAACATGTCGATAGGCTGAGTAGAGCCCAAGGCTTTGCCGAGTTTTTGATCGGGTACAATCATGCGCTTATTAGTCTGGTCTTGCAATTTATGCTTTTTGATATAATCCCAGAGTTTTTTTGTAACTTCTGTGCGGGCCATTGGACCGGCGCCGACAATTTCTGCCAAGGCTTCGCTCACCTGGACGGGTTTCATGAAAGCGGATGGTTTTTTTTCTTTGCTCATTATTTCTCTCCTTATAGTTTGTTTAGAGATGATAAATTCAACTTTCTAGTTTAGAAAAACAGTTTTCGTCGTCTATTTGACTATCCTGTAATCACTCCTGTCTGGGAGTTTGTTTTATCCGTGTTGGTAATTTATAGTCAAAAGATTTCCTTTCGCTTCGGGATTTTCCCTCTGCAAATCTATAACTCTCCAGCGATTTTTGACAAATAAATATTTTACAAAAAAAATCCTAAGGAGGCTTTTTTCGAAAAAAACCCCGTGCAGGATGGATAGATCTATTCTCGGAAAACTCTGTCTTGCAGGAAAGGAGGGTTCCATGGCACATTGACTAGTAGTTTTAACAAAATATAAAATCATGCAATTCCCTGAGCAAATTGACTATTTACAAAATTTGTTAGATAAGCTGGCTATGGCTAACTCTATTGAAGATAAACTTGCCGTCATAAATGAGCAGCCTTCAGTTAAAGAGTTTTTAAGCCAACCGACACCACTCATAACATATTTGAGAGAACTAAATCCTGAAAACGAGCTTGCCCTAAAGGCACTTCTGGCAATAGGCCAAGGGCCTGTCGTCTTTCGCAATCTTCACGAACTTGAACAGCCTAAGGAATCCCTTCAAAACTTGCTGCAAGTTTTGCTACAAATGGAAAACAATTATAAGACAATCGGCGGAATTATTGGCTACCAACTTGCCCTTCTGAAACGCATTGCTATCAAAAATAACAAAGCGCCAGAAGCCCCTCACAATATCCGTTACATTAAGCCGGTGGGAAAAGACATTTCCAAAGATTCTCCATCAGTCAGCCAATATGTCAAATGGGGCATCGAATCCCTTCCCATCATGGGAGAGATTTATCCAGTTGGAGGGGCAGGCGATCGTTTGGGCCTTGTGGACGAAAAAACCGGCAAACCTTTGCCTGCTGCAAAACTTAAATTCACTGGAAGGACATTACTCGAAGGACTTTTTCTAGACCTTCATGTGAGAGAATTTCTCTATTATCAATTGACCGGCCGACGAATAATTACGCCAGTGGCATTAATGACTTCCCACGAGAAAGGTAACCATGCCCATATCCTTGAAATCTGCGAGGAAAACAAGTGGTTTGGACGCCCGAAAGAAAGCCTCAGATTTTTTATTCAGCCTCTCGTTCCTGTTGTCACTGTAGAAGGCAATTGGTCCACAAAAGCTCCTTTACAATTAACCCTAAAGCCTGGCGGACATGGGCTGCTATGGAAACTAGCCCTTGAAGCGGGCATTTTTGATTGGATGGAAGCTCAAGGCCGGCGCAAGCTGCTCGTCCGTCAAATCAATAATCCCATAGCAGGAATCGACCATGGTTTATTAGCCTTCTTAGGCGTAGGATGCAAAAAAGACAAGTCCTTTGGATTTGCTTCCTGCCAGCGATTATTGAATGCGCCTGAAGGGATGAATGCTTTCATTGAAAAAAAAGTTGAAAATGGTTTTGAGTATTGCCTGACTAATATCGAATACACGGAATTTGAGCATAAAGGTCTTCAAGATATTCCTGAGAATCCTAACAGTTGTTTTTCAGTCTTTCCTTCCAATACCAATATTCTGTTTGCAGATCTTAGAAAAGTTCGCCAAATTGCTGAGAAGTGCCCCATCCCAGGTCTCTTGATTAACATGAAGAATAAAGTCCCTTACATCGACAAAGTTGGGAAAATCATCCAAATAGAAGGGGGGCGCCTTGAATCTACCATGCAAAATATCGCAGACTATATTGTAGAAGAATATCCCCAGCCGCTAAAACCGGAAGAATATGAGGACTTTCAATCCTATATCACATTTAATTTACGCAGAAAAACAATCTCTGTCACAAAAGCACTCTACGAAAAAGGCAAGGAGATGCTTGGGACTCCGGAAGGTTGTTTGTATGATTTATTAGAGAATTATGAAGAACTTTTCAGAAATTTTTGCGGATTTCATATTCCTGCTCTAGGCTCAAAGGAGAATTATTTAGAAAACGGTCCTCCCTTCTTTATTTTATTGCATCCTGCCCTTGGCCCGCCATTTTCTGTTATTGCTCAAAAAATCCATACGGGAACTATCCATGCAGGTTCTGAATTACAACTGGAAATCGCCGATGTGCAAATCTCCAATCTAGACTTGCAGGGTAGTCTGCGAGTTCTCTCAGAAAATATCTATAGCGAAGAAACAGGAAAATGCCTCTTGCGAAATGTTCGGATTATAAATCAAGGGATTAACCGCTCTGAAACTCGACGTTATTGGACCAATCAAATCATCAGAAAAGAGGAACTTCTCATCAAATTGTCCGGAAATGGAGAGTTCATTGCTGAAAATATTGAATTTAATGGGAATCATCAAATAGATGTCCCTCACGGGCATCGCATCACGGCTGTCCAAGATGGCAAGGAGGTTAAATTCCACATTGAAAAACTAAAAAGCTCGCTTCGTTTTTGGCATTATTCTTTCGATACACAAAATAAAATCATTTTGAGCAGATCATAATAGCATTTCGGTCTTAGACCGAAATGCACGAGTTATTATTTCGCTCATCCTAAAATGCAAAAATTAAAATAAGCTAGGACTCGCAATGAATGCTACGCCAGCTAAATACCCAACCGCAACGGGTGCTCCCAAAGCAAGAGTCGCTCCAGTTGTTAAAGCTCCTCCTGTAAGTGCCAAGGCGATACCGAAAGCGTTTGAAATTTTATCTGCTTTATTCCATAGATGATGAGCTGCATACCCAACACCAAATAATGCGACGGCTGTTAATATTGCCGGAGCAGCACTAGGTCCCATGGTTGATGAAGCTGTTGCCCACGCTGATGAAATTTCTTTAACAAGCGTGCCATTAATAGCTCCATGGACATGAGTAACAACATACCCTCCCCAAGTAACACCCTTCGCACCGTATTCTACGAGAGCATCTTTTGATGCATTAAAAACCGATCCAATGAAGTTTCCCGCTGTATTCAATGTTTCACTAGCTGTAACTGACCATGACATAAAATTCTCCTTGTTTTTAGGGTTTAGCTGTATCCATAGATACCTCAAGCTGATAACAAGCGTTTAAGTATCATGGTTACCATTTTAAAAAAGACAAAATTACTAATGGGTTTCGATTCCCCTAATCATTAAAAATGATTCATTTATACATACAATTAGCATTTGTTGCAACTACTAAGTAAATAAATAAAAATTTTTAGATATTAAAATTCTCATTATCTACTATTTTTAAAGTTTTTATAGTTGTCAATGAACGGGCACCCCTCGCAGCTTGCTTCATAATGAAGACAAAAATCCCGATGCAATTGAAAAGCTCCTTGTTCTACATCAGCTTGATGTAATAATTCCTTTCTTGAGGAATCTCCAAAAAAACGATGCGCTAAATATTTGCTTTTGCCGCTGAAGCTCGCAGAGAAGGTGTTGTAAAAATCCTTAAACCGTTCCATTTCCTCCTGATGGCAGCGATCGGAAATCTCGCAGTATAGCAGAGGGAGAAAGACGTTGACTAAAATTTCTTGCTTCAATGGTTTTCCCATCATCGGTAAAGCATCCGCCTGAGGGTCTTTTTCAAAAACATAATGATAACTCCAGTAAGAGTCTTTATATGAAGGCAGACTATCGATCAATTCTTTTCTTAACCTAGGCCAATTGTGATGTTTTTGCCATTCTTGGGACCATAAGTGCGCCATTTTGGGATAAAGCGAGGAGAGGCTTTCATCTATAAGCAATTTTACTAAACAAGCCAGCCGCCGCACAGGATGGTTAAAGGGGCGGATTTGGTGATAAACGAGAGGGAATTTGAAGTTGACTTGATATGTAAGGGCTAGCATGAGATAAAGGGCATGGTAATGTTGATAATAGTCTGAGCCTCCCCATTTGTCATAAAAGTTCTTATTAAAAATTCCACAAGAACCTAAAGCCAAAGCATATAAAGCTTCTTCTCCTAAATGCCTCAAGGGATACAATAATAAGAATAGTTGTAAAAATATTTCAGAATTATTTTTATAGCCTAATGCCATTGCCATCCCCGCGCTCAGATGACAGGATGGATTTTCAACTCGATATTGCAGGTTATTGCCTTTTTGAAGTAGACGCCAAGCTGCTGCGCTTTGGAAAAATTCGAAGATCGACTGATCGGGCAGCTCTTTAAATAAAAGCTGCGAGCACTTTCCGCTTCCTAAAAATTTTTTATATGGATACAAGTCTAAATCGATGAGATGGACAAGCTTTGCAAGTGGGTAGGTCAAATGATTCTCCAAAAAGGCCTGTGGGATATTCTTTGCATCTTCTGTTATGATTGGTTTTGCTATTTTTGGATTCCATAGGACTACATGAAGAACGACATTATTGTAACGGACATCCCGGTGGTGCCCATGATGATACCAATCGCCAGCAGATAAGTGGATTTCTACATCGCCATAAATTTCCACCTCTCCGATGGTAAAATGGGCTTTTAAAAAATCGGGACCGCTGTTGTGATTCCAAATTCCTGGGGACACTACCTTAATTTGTTCTCCTGAAGAGGTTTTCAGAATTTTAAAATATTTCTGTTCGAGCCAAATCGCTTGCAAATGCCTCTCATTGAAACATTGAAAAAGAGCCTTTGGCTCTTGCAGGATTTGTCCTGCAGGTGATAAAAGACTTGAATATAGATTTTTCATAGTGGATCAAAATATTTTAGATGCATATCTAAAATTATTTAAGAATTAAATACAAGGAAATTTCGTTTATTTATTTTCATTAATTTATTACAATGATCAATATCAACTCACACAAAAATGGGATCAGCACTATGCAAAGTGATTTAATTCAGCGTTTAAAAAATATAGAAGATCGATTTGGGCAAATGTGGAGGTATCTTTGACTTGGCTTCGAAGGAAGCGCGCGTCAATGAATTAGAAACAAAAATGGAATCCCAAAATTTCTGGGATAACAATGATGCTGCACAAGAAGTGATTGCCGAATGCAACAAAATGCGCGCATGGACAATTCCTTATAGGGACTTAAAACAGCGGTTTCAAGATGTCTCTGATTTGCTCCCAGAAGCTTATGAAACAAATGATGACGGTTTGATAGCAGAACTTTTGCAAGAACTAGAACGCATTGAAAAAGATCTAAGCGATCTGGAAATCCGCAAAATGCTAGCAGGCGAACTCGATAACAAAAATTGTTTCTTAAGCATTAACTCCGGAGCCGGCGGCACCGAAGCTTGCGATTGGGCTTTGATGTTATCACGCATGTATCAACGTTGGGCTGCTAAACGCAATTGGAAAGTGGAGGTGATCGATTCTGTAGATGGCGATGTCGCAGGGATCAAAAGCATCACCATGAAATTTACAGGCCCTTTTGCCTATGGCTATGCCAAAGCCGAAAAAGGAGTGCATCGCCTTGTTAGAATCTCCCCTTTTGATTCAAATGCGAAACGGCATACCAGCTTTGCATCGGTGGATATCACACCTGAGATTACTGACGATATAGCGATTGAGATTCGGCCTGATGACATCCGGATAGATACTTTTCGCTCCTCGGGAGCGGGAGGACAGCACGTCCAAAAAACGGATTCTGCCGTCCGGATCACGCACTACGAAACAGGCATTGTTGTCACTTGCCAAGGGGAAAGAAGCCAGGTACAGAACAAAGAAACCTGCTTTAAAATGCTTCGATCAAAGCTTTACGAGAAAGAAGTCCTGGAACGGGAAAAGGAAATCCAAGCCCTCGGCGGAGAAAAAAAAGAAATCGCTTGGGGAAGCCAGATACGAAACTATGTCTTTCAACCATATACTTTGGTTAAAGATACCCGAACTAAACATGAATCCAGCAATATAATGGCTGTCATGGATGGAGAAATAGATGAATTTGTTAATGCATACTTGAAGGAAACAGGGTGAACTTTATGGAAACACAACAACATCAAGATCCACAAACTATCCCAATAGAGGGATTAGATATCCGGTATACAGAACTCACCGATGGGAAGCATTTGCGCGAGTGGTTAACAGAACCCGGTATCTTGCGTTGGTTCCCCATGTGCGATGATGTCGAAATCGATGATGCCGTCAGCCGATGGATCGGGTTTGCCCGCTATAAATGCAGCTTGACTGCCACTATGAACGGCGAACCATGCGGCCTTATCACTTTATACTTGCAACCTTACCGGAAACTCGCTCATCAATGTGAATTTGGAATTATCGTTGGCACAGGACAACGCGATAAGGGCATTGGAAGCCATTTGATAAAAAATGCGATCCACCTTGCAAAAAGCTACTTTAACATCGAACTATTACATCTCCAAGTTTATGCTGAAAATCCCGCTACGCATTTGTATCAACGTTGGGGTTTTAAAGAATTTGGACGCCAAAACCAATGGATCAAAGAAGCTCCGGGAGATTATCGCGCTCGTTTGTTTATGGAAAGACTCATCTAAGAAGTTGATCTGTTCCTTGCAGTGT
>Ga0206843_10227_pt1 | contig 15390 bp, 17 predicted proteins | sample Alteio_BWOrgCont_21_FD_152869 | JGI IMG/M metagenome (GOLD analysis project Ga0206843, IMG submission 152869) | Enriched cells from forest soil in Barre Woods Harvard Forest LTER site, Petersham, Massachusetts, United States -... | ecosystem: Environmental > Terrestrial > Soil > Temperate forest >...
AAGGCTTACCAGTTGGCCTGGGCGAGCCGTTTTTTAATTCCGTAGAATCATTGATCAGCCATGCTGTTTTTTTCTGTCCCAGCTATTAAAGGTATAGAGTTCGGCAGTGGGTTTGCCGCTGCACAGATGACCGGAAGCAAACATAACGATGCCATAATAAACGAAAAGGGCGAAACAAAAACCAACTACGCAGGTGGCATAAATGGAGGTGTAACTAATGGAAATGAATTATACTTTAAGGTAGCCGTAAAACCCACAAGCAGCACCCCTCAGCAACAGCAGACGTGGAATAATGCTACTCAGTCTGTCAATGATTTTGTGGTAAAAGGCAGGCATGATCTCTGCATCGCGCTACGCGTTCCTGTAGTTATAGAAGCCGTTACGGCCATAGTTTTGGCAGATTTGGTTTTTCATAATCGATAACTGCCTGATAAGATTCCAATATTGTTATGAAAATGTAAAAAAAATAGTTTGATTAAACTCTGGTCCGTTATTTGTACTCTAACTCCTTTATAACAAAACTTCAAAACCAATTAAAAAACCAGAGACATGAAAAAATTATTTTTACTTACCATCACTATTGGATTGAGTATGGGCGCCTTTGCCCAAAATGCATGGAATGTGCAATACAAGCACCTAAAAAAAGACAATCCTTTTTCGATGATCAGCAATACGGCCGCCAGGACTACGGCTATTGGCGACACAGATATTTTAAGTCATATAACCGACGCCGATACTGACGCGATATATACAACATCGAACCCTGACAGCGGATATGTTTTTGGTATCAACGCGTTTGGAGATAAAGCATATGCAGAACGCTATGATATCGATTCGAGCGATAGCACTGTAAAGGTTCTGGGTGAGTTTTCTTTCTTTACCGGCACACTAAATCCTGCTTCTACTAAAACTGTTACATTTAATGTATGGAGTGTAGGTGCTAAAAGCGCATTCGGAACTGTGCCACACACCTATTACGGAGGCCTTCCATCGGCGGTACTGGCTACAAGAGCTAATATTCCAATAACTGCTCTTGGCATCGATGTATCAGACACATCATCTGATACAGGTAATGTATACCTCTTCGCTACGCCTACGGCTTTCCTTCGCACTTCATTTTTCGTCGGATATTCGATCAACTATTCTTTTGCGGCACTAGGCGGGGACACTATCGGGCGCACATCTGCGGCGGCTACAATTGTTGGTACCGACACGTTAATTAATGATGTAAATGTCACTCAGCTATCTACCGGCGTATGGGAAGATAACCAGACGGGCAGGTTCCGCATGTTTAATAACCTTGAAATATTCCCTATTGTAAAGATCGGCAACGGTACGCTCTCTGTAAAGGGCATCACAAAGAATGATTTCACTTTCTTCGGCAACTACCCTAACCCTGCTGTTGATGGCACTAACATAAAATTCTCTTTGGCTAAGGCTACCGATGTTACTATTACCATTTCAGACCTTAACGGCCGTACAGTTAACACCATCAGCCAGGCAAACCTGGGTACCGGCGAACACATAATACCAGTATCTACCAGCAACCTGGCTGCCGGCAACTACATATATGTAGTGCGCACTGGCAATGGTGATGGTATTGCCAGCACACTGACTGTGGCAAAATAATGACGGTCTTTTTTTAAAATATACCACGATCCCCGGCTCACACCGGGGATCGCCTTTTTTAAACACATCCCATAGATATTTATCATGGCATTACTCACAATTTTTGATTGTTATTAACCCTTAAAATATACTATTAACGGAGTTTTATGACTGCGCACATAGTGCTATGGAGCAGGAAGTGTAATTTAGCAGCAAATACATATTCAAGAAATGAAAAAAATATTTATACTTATAGCAGTTTTTCTTATCAGCTTCAGCAGTTTTGCACAGAAAAAGAAAGCCACTCAGGCACAAGCCATAAACAGCGAAGGTGGCATAATACATACTTCTGCTGCAAGAACGGCAACGATAGGTGACACTACTACACTGGCCAATATAAATCCAACCGATACGCTAACCATATACCGGGCCGGAGCAGGCGATACTGGCGGCTATGCTACCGGTACTAACCTATGGAACGACCTTGCCTTTGCCGAGCGGTATAACATTAATGGAAACGATAGCGCCGTGCGTATTATAGGGATATTTGCAGAGTTTTCGGGCAAAGTAAATCCAGCATCTGCCAAAAGGGTAGTATTTACCATATGGAGCAATGGTGGCCCCCAGCAAATATCCGCTACTGCCAGCTACAATGGTTTTCCGGGCTATGCTATGGACACAGTATCAGTTCCTGTAACCCAGTTAGGCATAGGCCCTGTCAAAGACACGTTTAAAAGATTTATGTTTGCCACACCTGCATATAGTGGTGGTTCTTTCTTTGCAGGTTACAGCATCAATTACAATGCATCCGCGCTCAATGGCGATACTTTAGGGCTTGTATGTACCAGGAATGGCATCAGGCAGGGCGGCGCTTTCTCTATTGATACAGTGATCAGCGACATAGATACAACCGTTGATACTGTTATTAACGTACAGAATGCTACCTTATCTTCAGATAACAACTGGTACGACAACTATACTCAAAACGACTCCTTATACAACAACCTTGCTGTTTTCCCGGTTGTAGCCATTGTTACGCCATCTGCTGTAAAAGGTATCACCAGGAATGACCTTACGTTTTTTGGCAACTATCCCAACCCTGCTGATGGCAACACGAATATCAAATTTTCCCTTGCCTCAATTGGCGATATTACTATACAGGTCATGGATATGAAGGGACAATTATTAAGCACGCTCACACAAAGCAACATGGCATCTGGCGCACATAGTATACCTGTAAATACTAACGGTATGCCATCCGGCGATTATATCTGCCTGCTCCGCACTTCGCACGGAGATGGTATAGCCTGTAAAATATCAGTTATCCATTAAAGCTTTGGCACTGGCAGGGCTGGTGCTTTTAGCCACCGCTCCATATACATTGGGTCCAGTTGGTAATAGGCATAGGTGCTTTTATATTCAGCCATGCCATTATTTACCCAATATATTGCCGGCACACCCGGTCCTGCCAGCTTCAGGAATTCCTCGCTATGCCTGTAGTACAGGTAAGGCACATTTTCCGCATGGGTCTCGTCAAAGAACTTCTTTTTATATTCTTCGGGCCCATCAAGCACCAGGAACATTGGGATACCGGGGTGCTCTTTATGAATGATTTGCAGCAGATAAGCTGCTTTTTTACAATGCGGGCAGGTAAGGCTCATAAAGGCTATTATATGCTTTCCTAGCCTCAGGTCTTCAGATGGTGCTGGTGAATATTTATACAAAAGGCTTAGATCCATGGGTTTCATATACTTATCCGGGTCGGTGCCCGTATAAATAAAGTTAACGGCAAATGGCAGGGAAAATGCAACCGTAATTACTGCAATGCTTATATACTCCTGGTATTTATAAGGCCTTACAGGGTAGATGAGCATCAGCAAAACAGTGACTGCTATCATTACCAGGTTCTTCACAATAGCTGCAAGCGGCGTCATTTCTACCTTATTGCCAAAGCACCCGCAGTTGCCGGAGTTACCTTGCTTTATGAGTATGATAAGCAGGTAAATGATAAAAACGACCAATACAGCTATAATTGCTTTGTAGGTAAATTCTTTCAGGAAAATATGGCACAGCAGGAATAGCGCCAGCAACAGCTCGAACCCTATCATAAGCCGGGCAATAATACCAGCTACCAGCATGCTGCTGATACCCATATCCAGGAAAGTCCACTGAAAGCTATCGAACGAGCTGTTATTCTCCACCATGTGCAATCCCTGGAAGGATATGCCGGATTTGCTATATGCAGAGTATAAAAAAGTAGCTGATAACGCCAGTAATAATATAAGGCCGGTAATGCGCTTCAGGTAAAAAATGCCGCCTTTAGGGGCTTGCGATGAGGTATCCATACTAAAGAGGCACAAACCTACACCAAAAAAACTAATTGATAAAAACGCGCAAGAAGGTTGTACTAGTTAAGCTTGCACTTTTCTTCGGTATGAATGCCATTATTATCAAAAGTGCCCGACTGGGATGAGCATTTGCTTTTGGCATTCGATTTGGAGTCCTTTATCTCGTACTCTGTGTACGAGCTATCTGGCAGGGCCGGGTAACCGCTGTACACTATACTACAATGGCAGGTATACTTCTTAACGCAGGAAGACATGGAGATCACTCCTGCAAATGCTATAGCCAGTAATACGGGAATGCGGGTTTTCATGTATGCGTCACTTATTTGCTGGTGAAGTTAGTGATAGGAAGTTAAAAATCAAAATCCACCAATTAATGAATTTCATGGGAAGGAAGAAACTCCTGCTCATTGGCTTATGGCCTTACAATAAACGTATGTGTAGTAATGTGGTTGCTCTGGTGGCCTGCACGGTCTACAATATAGAACTCATAATAGAGCGTATCTCCGGTAGCCGCATGCAGCGAGTCGGTGCGCGGAGTGGGCTGAGGAAGTGGGAAAAATGTGCATTTACCCTCAAGCCCTTTTTTAGGGTCTTCTATTGAGACGTCTATTGCGGGAAATGGCGTAGCCACAAAACCGCTGCTATCCCGGCTGTCTTTCCAATAAATATTTGAAGTATCTCCAGGCGCCGGGTTGGCATATCCTATATCGCCATCGCCATCCACCAGGCTAAAATATATTACGGCAGTGTCTACATTTACCTGCATAGAATCTTGCGGCAGGAAAGCTATAAGCGCAATGTGTGGTATCTTTGACACCGTGTTTTTTTCACATGCCAGAAAACACACAGATACCAATAATAAGAAAACAGCAGCGCGAAGCTTCATATAAACCAAAGTTAACAAAAGTGCTTTATAATACACCGTTAATAAATACAGAAAATTTACTTAATGTCAACGCAGGCAACTTCGAAGAAATTGCCCTGCAGGTGTTTCATTACCAATACCGCTATAACACACTGTATAAAGAGTATTGCGATGCCTTGCATACTGATGTAGCTACCGTAAAAAGGCTGACCCAGATCCCCTTCCTGCCCATTTCATTTTTCAAGACGCATGCAGTGCTTTCTCACCCGGGGAGCGAAACAAAGGAGCCGGCGCTTGTATTTGAAAGCAGCGGCACTACAGGGGAAACACCTTCGCGGCATTATATCCTGGACGCCGGTATTTATGAAAGATCGCTGCTAGAGGGTTTTAAGGAGTTTTATGGCGATTCTCAGCAATATACTATACTGGCGTTATTACCATCTTACCTGGAGCGGAAAAATGCCTCGCTGGTACATATGGCAATGACACTTATGGAAAAAAGCGGGCAGCCAGGCAATGGGTTTTATATTAATGAATGGGCCCAACTGCACAGCGTGCTGGCCCGGCTGGAGCAGAGCCGGCAAAAAGTGTTGTTGCTGGGTGTTACTTTCGCCCTGCTCGATTTTGCAGCGGCCTACCCTATGCCCCTTGCCAATACCATAGTAATGGAAACGGGCGGCATGAAGGGGCGGCGGGAAGAACTGACGCGGAGCGAGGTACACGATATACTGAAGCACCAATGGCAAATAAAAGAGGTACATTCTGAATATGGCATGACCGAATTGCTATCGCAGGCCTACGCTACTGCGGGCGGCATATTTAGGCCTGCAGCCACCATGCGCGTGCTGGTACGGGATATTAATGACCCGCTCGATGTTAAAGAAACAGGTACAGGAGCCATGAACATCGTAGACCTGGCCAATATAAACTCCTGTTCTTTTATAGAAACAGAGGACATAGGGCACATAAACTCCGACGGAACATTTGAGGTACTGGGCCGGATGGACCATAGTGCGCTCCGCGGCTGCAGCCTGATGGCGGTATGATTTTGGGAATATTAAGAACAATACGTTTCATTAATTGGAATTCTATCCTTACATTTGCAACCCCTGAAACACAATAAATGCCCAGGTGGCGAAATTGGTAGACGCACTGTGTTCAGGTCGCAGCGTTCGCAAGGATGTGCTGGTTCGAATCCAGTCCTGGGCACAATACAAATCGGCAAAAGCCTGTAAACTCAATGTTTACAGGCTTTTTTGCTTTCATTAAGTTATAATAGAGTAACAAAAAGCGTGGTCCTGCTACGTTGTTACCTAACTTTTGACAACAGGCAATGAAAAGCTAAAAACAGACCCTTTTCCCATTTCGCTACTTACTTCAATTAGCCCGCCCTGGGCATCAATAAACTCCTTTGAGATCGCAAGGCCCAGGCCGGTGCTGCTTTTTTCAATGCCGCCAGGCACTTTGAAATAACGATCGAATATCCGGGAAAGATATTTTTCTTCAATGCCTCTTCCGAAATCCTGTACAGAAAATTTTATTGTATTATTTTTTAGCGCCACTTTAATTAATATCCGGCTTTGGTCTGGCGAGTATTTAATAGCATTTGTAAGGAAATTAATGAGTACCCACGATGTTTTATCTTCATCAGCAAGAACGTACGGCAGGTTATCGGGACATTGTATCTGCATTTGTAAATTCTTTTGCTCTGCCTGCACCTGCACTGCATGCAGTGAATCAGTAACGATTTCTCCCGGATCAACTTTTTGCAATTTTAGCTGAATATTACCTGATTCCAGTTGTGTCATATTTAATAGCTCTCCTGTTATCCGCAGCAGCCTTTCGGCATCTTCGTCTATATTACTCATTAGCTCTTTTTGTTCTGCATTAAGAGTTCCCACCCTTGCGTCAGCAACTAACTTAAGGCTCATTTTAATGGCCGATATAGGCGTTTTTAATTCATGGGAAATTGTTGCCAGCAAATTCGTTTTCGATATATCCAGCTCTTTATACGACGTAATATCTTTCAAAGTAAATACCTCTCCAATGTTTATTCCCTCGTTATAAACTATGCGGTTATCTACGGAGAAGTAGCTTTCTTTCTTGGCTATGACTATTTTTAGGGGCTTCTTTTTAGTGTCGTTTTGAATAACTGTTCGCAAAAGATCATTGTACAATACTATATCAGGAACATATTTGCCGGTTATTTCTGTTTGTTTCAGATTGAATAATTCTTCGGCTTTGTGATTAATAAAGAGTATTCTTCTTTCTGCATCCAGCCCCACAACAGCGTCTTCCATCTGATTGATTATCGTTTCTACCCTTTTCTTTTCAAACATCAATTGAGAGAGATTACTATGTTCATATTCATACAGCTTCTTTGCCATTTGGTTAAACGCGGCAGCCATTTCACCAAACTCATCTTTATTGTCGATCATTATTCTCTTATCATAATTCTTCTCGCCTATTTGCCTGATGCCTTCGGTTAACAAACGAATCGGGTTAGCGATATAGCCGGGAAAATTGACAACTAAAGTAAAGCTGATAAGAATTAGCACCGAGGTTAAAATGGTCAGCCAAAGCCTTGCATTTGCCGCTGTGGTTAACGCGCTTGTATTTTTCCTCTCCAGCGCTCTTTGGTTTAGTGTGTAAATATCATATATGGCCTCATTTATTTTATGAAACAATACAGCGTCACGATCTCCTTTCTTTATCTGTTCAAAATAATTTCTAACCTGCTGGGTTATTTTTCTTTCTCCGGGTTCCGTAATATTATTTTCCTGCAGGCTAAGATTAGATTCAAATATGGACAGCGCCGCCGGGGTTATGCCAATATCATCAACTGCCCGCGACATTTCACTGCAGTAGCGAATGGTATTGTAGTTTGCAGCCAACAGGTTTTCTGTTTCTGACGATAAGAGATTTATGCAAACGATGGCCACTATACTCACGGTCAACAATAGGGAGAACAAGACCCCAATGCCTAATTTTATCTTCGATTTTATTGAGAACGCCATACTAAGACATAATTATCAGGTCAATATTATTATTTGCAAGCTTTTTGAGCAGCTGATTGAATACGTTTGTTGCCAAAATTATTTCGATAAGGCTTAATGCCGGTTTGCCAATGCTTACTGTAGTTATGTGTTTTTCCTCAGCTACCTGTATAATTGCTGTTGCTACCTTATCGTCTTTAACCCTTATCACTTCAGCACCCAGTTCTGTAGCCAGTTTAAAGTTATTAATTAAGTGCCGTTGTTTATGCAATGGTATTTGTCAGAATTTTCGTTACGGATTTCTACATACAAAACAAACCATTTCGCATTGTAATAACTGGCAAGGCGTGCGGTTTTACGAATAACGATCCGGGTAGTTATCTCATTGCTGCTTATGCGGGCAAGGATCTTCTCGTGTTTGAAGCTTATATTCCGGGGTACTTCCGTCTCCACTTTACGTTCTATCTGCCCGGCTACCTCCTTTAAGGCTAATTCGCGTAGCTGCAGAATACTTTCAGCCTTAAAAAAGTTATGAAGGGCTATTTCCACTTTTTCCGGGGCGTATATTTTCCCGGCCTTTAGCCGGTCGATAAGCTCGTCCGCAGTCAGGTCAATGTTCACTACTTCATCGGCCATCTTCAACACTTTATCTGGGATACGCTCTGACACCTCTATCCCCGTAATTTCTTTTACTACACTGTTGAGGCTTTCGATGTGCTGGATATTTACAGCACTAATAACGTTGATCCCAGCGTCTAAAATATCAATCACATCCTGCCACTTTTTTTCATTTTTTCTGCCCGGCACGTTAGTGTGCGCCAGCTCATCAACCAATACCACTTCAGGATGTACATTTATATCGCCTGCACATCCATCTCTTCCATTAATTTCCCTTTGTAAAAAGCGCTGTACCTTGATATTGCGGTAATACCATCCATTAGCGCCACCGTTTCTTTTCTGCCATGCCCCTCGATAAATCCTATCTGCACATCTATCCCGTTTTGCATTAAAGCCTGGGCTTCCTACAGCATGCGGTAGGTCTTACCCACGCCTGCGCTCATACCTATGTATATCTTAAATTTACCCCGCTTCGAGTTTTTTTATAAGCTCGAGGAAATGCTCTGCATTTTGGTCATTACCAGGTACGGCCATAATATTTTCTTTTTCTTAAGATAGATTTTACATTTTCTTAAAATTCAGTCCGACAATAACCTCAACCGTGCCATTCTATCATCCAGGGAATTAAATGTGATAGAAAATTCTCCATTTTTATTTTCCTCTATTAAAATAATAAATTCATTTTCCCCGGGGAATATTTCATTTTCAGAAGTCCTGAATATGAAACTGGATTCGTATTGAAATATAGGGTACTTATGTTTCGGATCTATATTTCCCCATTCAATATTGCCTCTTGAGATGAGCAGTCTAAAGTCACCCTGCATAATTGCATACTCATCTTCTTCAAAAATGTAGGAATCGTCATTATTGGATACGAATATTTTTCTCACTAAAAGATCCTTTACATCCTGAATAGTATCGAAATGATTTTTCATCTTTTCCAGTCTATACATAAACTACTTTATTTAACTATACTTTTTGAATAGGATTTTGCTAATGAAGCGAAAGTGGTGAGTCAGTTCGACTACACCACTATCTTACTTAAAACACACTATATCGCGGGTTAGTAAGCGCTGGTATAAAATACCTATTGATCGTTACACCATCATCTATAGCCTGAAAAGAAGCGCTGCAACAATGCGGTCTTCTGTTTTTACAAGATCTGGAGCCCAACCCGTGGCAGGTATTGCGGTAGTAGTATAACCCGTAGGTGAAGTAACCCCGCCATGACCGGCAAAATAAGGAACGTCGGATTCTCTGTGTACCCATTCCATCTTGAACTCTAGCGTTTGGTTTGGCATCCAGCTGATCCCGGTTGAGCAATCCCAGCCAGTAAACTGATCACCGGGATTTTCAGTGAATGGATGGGTACCGGCAGTTTGTGTGGGGTTATATGGATTTGGGAACGGGCTGGCATCTCCTGTAGGAGCAAGTACTAAATAACGCCCTGGATTTGTCATCCAGCCGCCACCTATGCACCAGGCAAGTTTATTTTTTGCAAACCAAATACGGTTGTATGCCATAATACTTTCAAAATATTGAGCCGGCCCGTTTGTCGCATCGCTGGTAAAGCCGTTTACGCCATCTCCTTTTTCGAAACCAATATCCCCCGTTATTGAAAACGCCATCCGGTTTATACCGCATGTTCTTGCTCCCTGGTAATACCGCAGCAGAAAGCTATTATCGGAATGAAACCTGTGCCTGCCAATGAGGCCTGCAGCATCTGTACCCCAATAGTCGTTGGTAAGCAGTTTGATGTTTTCCTTAGGCATCCACGTTATGTTACAGCCTACACCGGGTAATGCATTGAACATGCCATAGCTCTGCCATCCGTTGATGATCCAGGGTTCTATCTTTAATGACTTACTCAGGAACATCTGAATTCTTATCCCGTTAAAGAACCAGGGCGTATTATCTGATGTAAAAGAAGCCTGGTACTCCCAGTTTTCTTGCTGATAATACGAATTAAGGCCAATGTATGACATGAATAAACCGAAGTCTATATTCATACCTCCATAAAATATATTTTTGAAATGGTACCCTGCATAAGCTTCATCCAGGTAACGGTAGGCGTCTGCGAGGTCGTACTGCCCACGATACGGGCTTAAGTCATTCCTTGGAACAACTTGCGAACGCGCCCCAAACTGGGTAATGATCCGCCCACGGGCATTACCATAATTGAAATCCCCTCCGAGGTTTATTGCCGATATCACAATTTCATCGTTGCGGGAAAGTGCAGTAGAACCTACTACTGTGTGATCGATAGGATCGTTAAAGGAATGAGTGAAATTGTTATCGATCAATATGCTGGGCGTAAAGAACGGGATATGGAACACTGAAGAATCCCGCCGGTCATTGCCATTTATCCATGATTGATCATAACCGCTCCAAGTCACGTTTTCTTCTTGCGGTGCCGCCGCCGCTACCTGCGTACCGTCGCTTGCATTTGTTTCCGTTTGTGCTTTAGCTTGTATTGTAAGCATTGAGGCCGCTAATGCCAGTAATGCTATTTTTATTTTTTTCATCTGGTTTGTGTTTAGAGTGTATTTTAAATTATCGCTCACCGGCTTTATTACAATTAGATCATTTTGCGCGGGGCATAGAAAATGATCGCGGTTCCTAACATCACAATGATCGCTCCAACGACGTCGTACAGATCAGGTTTTATTTTGTGAGGCACCTTCAAATACGTGAACGGTTGCAATTAATATACATAACGATAGACCAATTTATTGGGTTGCTGCTGCGTGGTTGTTCATTTCTATTCACTTTCTAAAGCTTTTGTATACACATAGTTTATCTTAAACGTGTTGTGTATGTTGTCGTATACCGTGACATCAGCATCACTAAAAAACTGGTCAAGCAAATCAAGAAACCTACCGTTTGCGCGAAATGTGTTTCTTATGTTATCGAAGGTCAGCCTGATCACTTTTCCGGAGGCTGATGTGCTGAAATAGTAATTCTTTTTCGCTGCGAAACCTTTGCTTTGGGCAACATGCTCTATTTGTAAATAGATGTAAATATTTCCTGCCTCTACAATTTGATATTCTGAATTATTGAAGAATCTATAGACGTTGCCATCTTTGTTCTTATAACCATATATCGCTTCCTTTTTCAGTATTTTTTTGCTACCATGATCAACGATAGTTACGTAGGGCATCTCGATAAGTGAGTTATTTATGCGAATTTTACTGCTTGCATTGTAAGACAATTGTTTGCCTGCAAAGTCGGATGCGGTTAAATAAATACCTTTCTGGCTTTTTACATTTGTACTTAGTGTAAGTGTTATTATGCAAGCAAGAACCGAGATCCTAATTGCTTTTTTCATTTCCTGTTATTTTTGATACTCTGCTTTGGTAAGTCAATTTAAGTGCCGGATATCCGGAAAGGAGGGCGCGGGGCTGAAAAGCATTGAATCTATTGGGTTTGTTGAGTGTTTATTTGGTTGCGACAGGCACCGGCTGATAAATTGCTTCTCAAAATGAGATGGTTAATTTATCAGAATGAGAATTTTAATAGCAGTGAGGGGAAGAATAATATGCAGTAAGAAGGAAGGACCGGGCATTGCGATGGTACCGGGTAATATGCCCAACACGATTCGGGTAGCCGATTGGTTATAGTCGACAGGGCGTATTACGGGTATGGCAGTGGCCGGGAGACAATTTATTGGCGGCGCTTACTATAAGAGACATCTAAATAATGGAAGTATTGCCTGTAGCGGGTTTCGGTACGATTTTGGGGGAGCGTACCGTATGTTTTTTCTGCTCTGATCTGCTATGGAACGGTATTGTGCAGCATATCATAGTTGGGGAGAGGAAGCGATAGAATACTACGCTTTTCGTAGCAGCGGTGATAAATTTAAGAACCTTGCCTGTAGCGGATCTTAAGATGTTTTTGGGGGAGCGGGGCCTGTGTTTTTCGTGCTCTGTTTTGCTATGGAACGGTATTGTGTAATATCTCATAGCTGGGGAGAGGAAGCGATGTAATACTACGGTTTTCGTAGCGGAGGCGATAAATCTAAGAACCTTGCCGGTAGAGGATCTAAGGACGATTTTGGGGGAGCGTACCGTATGTTCTTCTTGCTGTATTTTGCTTTGAAAAAGCAAAATTTTGTATGTAATTGTTGGGGAGGCACAGGGACATATTGCACTATTGTTATAGCAATGATGCCCGTGGTTTTCCCAGGTTCTATTTGTTTGTTGATAGGTCATAAGTGCAAGTTACGAGCCGGGGAATGGAGCGGAAACATTGATGATTTGGAGAATTTCGGTTAAACCTTACCTCAATCCGGTTAAGTTTTCGAATGTATGTGTGTTGATATTTGCGTATTAAATCGCCTCAACAACAGGAGGCACGATTAATATCACTTATAAAAAAACAGACAATGACAAACAAAAATGAAATGCCGACAGTAATTAAAGATTTTATCTCTGCAATGAACCTGCACGACGGAGAAGCGGTTATCAATACTTTTGCTGATGATGCCCTTGTAAACGATGTTGCAAGGAATTTCTGGGGTAAGGAGGCAATAAAAAAGTGGAGTGATGAAGAAATAATAAAACCTAAGGTAACCTTTGAAACCGATGAGGTAATGGAACACTACGGCGATCATATGATCACAGCACTGACTGATGGCGAGTATGATAAAACCAAAGCGCCGGATCCTCTATACCTTGATTATTTCTTTACCATAAAAGACAATAAAATTATAAGGATGTTTGTTTTTCCAAATAAGAAAAAGAGCATTAATTTCAGGGCTTAATTGATTTTAAATACCGGCATATCGTACCTTACGAAGCCGGTATTTATTATAACTTATAAAATGGGAAATAACAACTTACGCGTCATCGATTCTATTACAGAACTGCATCGCAGGTTTTCCCTGCCAGCACCAGAACATCCATTGGTCAGCATTATAGATCTTAAAGATATGCGGATCACAGAGGGTCAAGCAGATAGCAAGGTGGCATTTAATTTTTATTCAGTGTGGCTGGAGGATAACGTCCAGGAGAAGATTCGCTATGGTCAAAGCTATTTCGATTTTGATGAAGGTAAAATGATCTTTATTGCACCTAAGCAGGTTTTGTCGGCTGCGGATCACCAGCAAACTAATAAAGGCTATGGTCTTGTGTTTCACCCCATTATCGATCAGCAACTTCATAGCCGCCTGTATGATCTGTTCTTTCTTATCCACTATGCAAAGATAAGCATGTTGGAATGAATATTCCAAACGTAAGATAGAAATAATAAAAAAATTAGAAAATTACTTTAGTATAGCCTGATGTTCAGATACCTGTATATATACCCATTTTTGAGTAGCCCCGGCCTTTAGGCCGGGGTCAAAGATGAAACAAGAACGGCTTTAGCCAAAACAACGTTCGCTGGGGTAATTTAAAACCCCCTTATTTGGCGTTCTTCAGGTTCTTTTCCATCTCGTCATCCAGCCATTCGTCCGATTTCTTTTCATTTGCCTCCAGGTCTTTCAGCGCCTGTGCTTTTACTTTCTTCAGGTCGTTTTCCTCTTGTTCTTTCTGTTCTTTCGGCAGCCTGAATTCAGGCAATTTCTTAACTATACGTTTTCTTGGGGTCATTTTTTTAATTGTTTGGTTAAATGAACGGGCTTGCAATTAGTTTCCAAAATTAATCAAAATAAGTGTTCCAATACATTTAACTGGCGATAAGTAGTACCATTTAGAAAAAGCGCCATAACCCGAAGGGCAATACCATTAAAGTAAGAAAGCCCGAAGGGCTTTAATAGCAATAGCCACCGGTAAAACCGGTGGGAAAAATGGGCGAAACACCAACTCCGAATGGAGTTGAACACCGTTTGGGACAAGTAATCCTTAACTTACCAGCATTGCCCATAGGGGTAATCGCTTTGTAGCCTAATGATGACAGCAACACATGCGAGCTGGAGGTTCGCATCCAATATAATACCTGGTTTAAACATCTAAAAACATTTTGTTAAGGCCAGCCAATCATGCATATTTTTGCAAAACACTACCTCCCCACATGCCAATAAATTTTTCGATAGAAAATAAACCAAGCACAATAGACGGCATGGGTAGCTTCGCCTTGGAAAAGATCACTGCCCGCAAAAAGATCGGCAACCTCGAGGGCAAAATAATCTCGCTAAGGCTGGCCAGGAAACGTGCCAAAGAACTCAAACGTGTGTCTATAGTCGAATTTGGCGACGGCCGTGCGCTTGATGCCACAGATCATTCCAACGAGCTTAAATACATCAATCACTCCTGCGGCCCAAACACTTACATGCGCGTGGCCCACAGCCAGGTCGAATTTTATGCCCTGCGAAACATCAAAAAAGGAGAAGAGCTCACCTGCAACTACGGCCCCACTCACCACGACGGCAAGCTGCAATGCCAGTGCGGCGCTAAAAATTGTAAAGGGTTCTTATGATAGGTACTTGCTCACCTCTGCTTTGCAGTTCCTCAACATAAATGTTAATGGCATCCATAGCTTAATTAAAGCTATTCCTGAACTCAGAGGGCGAATAATGTGTTTTCTGTTTAAATAAACGGCTAAATGACTGAAGGTACTCAAAGCCAAGCTGGTAGGCTATCTCGCTGGTGGATAATGTTGTTGTGGTTAGCAGTTCTTTCGCTTCTTCAATGAGCATGTTATGAATGTGTTGTTGAGCGCTTTGTCCGGTTAGCTCACGCAGCATATCGCTCAGATAGCCCGGCGAAACATTTAATTGCTCCGATAAATATTGTACGGTCGGCAAGCCTTTATTCAAGCTCTTTCTTTGAAAATAATCTGTCAGCAAACTTTCCATTTGGGCCAACAGATCATTATTGGCATTTTTGCGTGTGATAAATTGACGGCCATAGAAGCGGTTACAATAGTTGAGTAGTACTTCAATATGCGATACGATAACATCCTGGCTATATCTATCAATATTAGAACAATATTCCTGTATGATATTCCGCATAAC
>Ga0206843_10228_pt1 | contig 15289 bp, 10 predicted proteins | sample Alteio_BWOrgCont_21_FD_152869 | JGI IMG/M metagenome (GOLD analysis project Ga0206843, IMG submission 152869) | Enriched cells from forest soil in Barre Woods Harvard Forest LTER site, Petersham, Massachusetts, United States -... | ecosystem: Environmental > Terrestrial > Soil > Temperate forest >...
ATCAGCCGCAGGTACAAAAACCGAACGAAGAACAATATGGCAACAATGGCAGAACCAAGAAATATAACATTTGGAACAGCCAGTAATTCAAGGTTAATAGTATACCCAAACAGGATAAAAAAGAAAGTTCGGATGACGAACGATGTTTCCGCAGTAATGGACCGCATCAGGTTCAGGATACCATGCATATACTCCGGCGTAGCCAGGTGTTTAAACTTACCGCGCAGTAACAGCGAACTATTATTCAGTACCAATCCGAATACCAGTATGATGAGCAGTGAAGGTATACCAATGATCTCCCCTAAGCTATATATCAGCGCTAGTATAGCGAACATCAGGAAGAACTTTAGATTAACTGTTATGCGCGTAAGCATGTACAACAATACAAGCGATGCTATTGCCGAAATAAGAATAGCAATACCCAAACTCCCCGCGAATATCCCCGCCGACCGTATGCTCATTACATTATCCATCAGCAGGTAATTAAATACCAGGATGCCTATTATGTCTGATATGGACGACTCATAGATGATGAACTCCTTTTTTCTCTCGGGCAAGTGGCTGATGCTGGGTATCACTATGGCACTACTGATGATACTCATGGGCACAGCATATAAAAAAGCAGCCTGGAAAGGCTCTCCCAACCACCTGCTCAGCAGATAAGCTATGACGCACGCTGAAATAATGAATGCAAAGAAAGCTGATAAAAAAGAATTGCCGATCAGCTTTAACTTGCTCCTGCTCACTTCAAGATCCAGTGCGGCCTCCAGGATGATCATAATAAGCCCTATAGCGCCCAGTATTTTTACCAGCTTATTTACATCCTGCTCTACATAACCGTAGTACTGCGATAAGTATTTAATACCAACACCCGTGGCTATGAGCAATAGTACAGAGGGTACGCGTGTGAAACGGCTTATCATATTAAAGAGATAGCTGAGAATAACTATTCCACTCAGTAAAATGATAATGAGATGCGGGGCTATATGCATTGCCATGAAAAGTACATAATAATAACCACACCAACGCAAAATACAGAATGCCCGCGCAGTGCAGGCATTCTGTACAAAAAATCATTAAACACTATTTAGTGCTTGTGGCGTTTTCTTTTTTTACCACCGTTTTTGTCTTTGTGGTTTTAACGCCATTGGTCTTGTCGCCATTCTGTTTTACAACGGCCTTTTCAGACTTTTGCTTGCTTACAGTGGTTGTTTTTGCCTCAGTCTGGGCATTAGCAAAAGATGCTGACATTAATGAGGTTGCGATCATGATCGCGAAAAGCATTTTTTTCATAAACCTTTTTTATTTTTTTGGTTACAGTATCCTATTCACAATACGTGCCAGATTCATTTTCAAAAAGTTAAAGAATATAAAAAAGCTCCCGTTAGAAAACGGGAGCCTACGCAATATATAATAAACAAAAGAAACGAGGTTAGTCCGGTTTTTTACCGTCCAGGAATGTGTTTATCGTTTGAATAGATGCTTGTGGATTTTGCTGGTCGTTTACACCTACAGTGTAGCCACTATAATAAGAGTCTGATGAACCAGGACGATTATCCAGCTTCATGTTTTTACGCATGTATGCCGGTACTGCTTCCATCTCATCAGTACTGTCAGTGCCCTTGATGTTAAAGCTCATGCGGCGCAAGCGCTCTGCACGATCTTCCAGGGCTCTTTTCTGCTCTTCAAATCTTTTCTTCTCTTCTATCTCTTCTGCTGTGAGTACGCGCTCACCTATTTTCACCACTACCTTCTCTGCTACGGCCTCTTCATTTTTAATAACTAGTTTCAGCGGCTCTTCCGCTTTCTTTTCTTCAGCTTCAAACGATGGCTGAGGCTGAGCGGCGGCATAAGCTATAAACTGTTCTTCCACGGGCTGTATAAATTCAGCTTCGCTTACAACCACTTCTGCCTGCTTCTGCTCTACTGTGGTATAAGTAGTAGCGGCCTGCATTTCCACCAATACCGGCGCCATGCTCTCCTGTTGCTTTACTACCACTTTTGCTTCGGCAAACTTGTCTTCGGCACCGGCATTATTTATATCACCCAGCTTTACCACTATCTTCTCCGGCTCTGTGTTTTTAGTAGGGTACTCCATCTTCAGGTCTTTATGATTAAAGCCTGTAGCAATAACCGTAACGGCTATTCTTTCTTTAAGATTAGGATCGTGGCCCATACCCAGGATAACATCACAGTTGTCGCCTGCCTGCTGTTGCACATACGCTTGTATTGCTTCAGCCTCATCCATAGTATGCTCAAACTCGCCGGCAGCAGAGGTAATATTCAGCAGCAGCCATTGAGCGCCCTTTATATCGCTGTCGTTGAGCAACGGGGAATTGAGCGCCTGCTCTACCGCTTCCAGTGCCCTGTTTTCGCCTGTAGATGTTGCGCTGCCTAATATGGCTACGCCGCCGTTTTTCATAACCGTGCAAACATCTGCAAAGTCCACGTTTATCTGCCCGGTGGTAGTGATCACATCCGTGATACATTTTGCGGCGGTCGACAAAATATCATCGGCCTTTGCAAATGCCTGGGTAAATGGGAGGTTACCGAATTGCTGGCGCAGCTTATCATTCGAAATAATAAGAATGGTATCTACGTGGTCGCGCATACGATCGATGCCTTCCTGGGCTTGTTTCATACGTTTACGACCTTCGTAGGTAAATGGCGTAGTAACGATACCCACGGTAAGTATACCCAGATCGCGGCATATTTTTGACACTACAGGAGCCCCACCGGTTCCCGTACCGCCGCCCATGCCGGCTGTAATAAATGCCATGCGCGTGTTTACCTTCAATATCTTGCTGATATCTTCCAGGCTTTCTTCGCACGACTGCTTACCTATCTCCGGGTTAGCGCCGGCGCCCAGGCCTTGCGTAAGGTGTGGCCCTAGCTGTATCTTATTTGCCACAGGGCTAAGCGCAAGCGCCTGTGAGTCGGTATTACATACTACAAAGTCAACCCCTTCTATGCCGAGGCTGTGCATGTAATTTACGGCATTGCTTCCTCCGCCGCCAACACCTATCACCTTAATTATAGATGACTGATTTTTGGGGATCTCAAAGTGTATCATAAAATATTAGTTTGTGGGGGTTAGTAATTTTTATAAATTGTGAGTTGCGGTTAAAAATTTGATTGTTTAGTTATTAGTTCATTTCCTGGTCGTCTACGTCTTCAAACATTTTCATGAACTTGCCTTTGAGCCCGTCAAACAAGCGCTTTACGTTCTCATTGCGCTTGCGTGCTTTTTGTTTGTTCATTTCATCGTTGATCTCGCTTTGGTCTATAAAGTTTTCCTGCGCAGGCTCTGCTTCAACCACAGACTGCAACTGTACATCTTCACTCACAAGCGGTTTCAATTCCGCTTCAGTGATATGCATATAGTTACCACCTTCACCAGCGAAGCGCATACGGCCGCTTTCAAAGTCATGATAGCCGCGCAGTATCAATCCTATACAGGTTGAGTACATAGGGTTTATCAGCGATTCTGCATGGCCACCTGCAAGGTGCTCATTAGGATAGCCTATGCGTGCACCAAGGCCGGTAACGAACTCTGTAAGCTGTGTAATATGCTTCAGCTGTGAGCCACCACCGGTAAGAATGATACCACCATACAAGCGCTTATCAAGGTCTATCTGCTTCAGATGATACATGATATAGTCAAGTATCTCCTGCATACGCGCCTGTATGATGTGCGCGAGGTTCTTCACAGAAATTTCTTTTGGAGGCAAACCTCTCAGGCCCGGTATAGTGATGTAGGCATTATTGTTTGCTTCATCAGCAAGCGCAGTGCCAAACTGTACTTTCATTTGCTCAGCCTGGGCACGCAATACACCCAGCCCGTTACGAATGTCGTTTGTGATGTTTACACCTGCATAAGGTATCACTGCAGTGTGCTTCAGTATGCCGTCGTAAAACACTGCCATATCCGTAGTGCCGCCGCCTATGTCTACTATAGCTACACCTGCTTCCAGGTCTTCGTCGTTCATTACAGCTGCGGCTGATGCTAATGGCTGCAGCACAAGGTCGCGCGTTACCAGCTTCGACTTATCTACACAACGCTTTATGTTGCGGATGGCATTCCTGTCGCCGGTGATGATGTGGAAGTTGGCGCCTATCTTCACACCACTCATCCCTATAGGGTCTACCACGTACCCGGTGCTATCCACTGTATAATCCTGGGGAATGATGTCAATGATCTGGTCGCCTGCAGGTATGTATGTCCTGTACTGATCGCGCACCAGCAGGTCTATGTCTTCTTTGCTTATTTCCGTTTCTACATTCGTGCGCACCCTGTCTCCGCGGGTTTGCAGGCTTTTTATGTGCTGCCCTGCGATGCCCACATACACCTCTCTTACCTCAAGGTTGGGGTTAGAAAGAATACACTTTTCGATGGCCTGCTCTATTGAGCGGATGCACTGCTCGATGTTCATAACCACACCATGGCTGACACCTGCCGAATCTGCACGGCCGATACCGAGAATTTCCACCTTACCGAACTCATTTTTTCTGCCTGCAATAGCTACCACCTTAGTGGTGCCAATGTCAAGCCCTACGATAATTGGTTGTTCTTTCTTGCTCATATTGCGTTGAGTTTTTAAAAACTGTTAAAGATCATTTTTTTTCCTGTAAAATATATTTTGGTTTCACTTGCTTACTATCGTGTTTCTTAACGTTATCCACATGTTTATTCTTTGGAAGTGGCTTCGCAACTACCCTCTTCGCGCTGGCCTGTAACTTACTAGTACCACTGTTTTTCTTTTCCACATTCTTTCCACTTTTCTGTGCAGCCTTGTTATTTGCCTGATTTTTAACTTGGTTCTTAACTTGCTTTGACAGTTGTGGAGCATTCTTCGTGTTTGCTTTAACAACAGGTTTAATAGGCACTGCGGCGACCATTGCCGGCTTCATCTTTATATCCTGTCCATGAGCAGAGTCTTTTCTTGCTTCAGTTTCCACTATACTGTTGATCCAGTTCATGTTCACTATGGCTTTATCAACCGGTCCCTTGTATGGTAACGATGGCGATGCTACTACCTGGCCTTTAAAGCGCACATCGAGCGTCTCATACTTATCCCACCCTATCCTGTTCAATACTTTTTTGTAGAAGACGAATAAGTTGTTGAGTTTTTCGTTTATCCGTGTAGCATCACCAAACAATATGCGCTGATCGCCCAGCACAGGCAGCAATTCAAATGTGGCATCAGAGTCTACGATCACCTGCGATACCTGTGCGCTCCAGAAAGAATCGGCCTGTATGGCTTGTACCAGTGATACTATTTGCTTCCTCAGCGCCCAGCTCGCACTGTCGTTAGTAAGCTCAGGCACGTTTGTTACAACGGTAGTGTAATAGATATTGCTGGTAGACAATGGCATTATACTTAGCGTGGTATCCAGGTAGTAGCTCACACTGTTCGTCTGGAACATACGCACCACTGGTATGCGCTGCGTTACATACATCTGCAACACGTGCGCATTATCTACAAACACCTGCGCATTAGCTACCCACGGATCAGCCTCTATAAGCCGCTCCATGCTGTGAATATCCAGCTTTGATAATGGTGTATGTTCTACATCTATATTGCGGTTATTGATAGCGAGATCCATGATCTCTTTCTGCTCTATAAAATGATATTTCTTATCGTTCTTTATATGCACGGCTACACTTGTCGCCGTTTGGTTATCATCTATCCGTGACGCGCTCACAATCGCAATAATACAACCGGTACTTACAAGCACGGTAAGCACCACCTGCAGTATTTTACGGATCGATATTTTGCGTTTCGTCTTCATTACTTCTTTACTAGTATTTCTTTTATTGGTTCTGTAAGTTTATCTATATCCCCTGCGCCTGCAGTGATGAAAAGGTCTAGTGGCGCTACTTTCACATAGTCGAGCAATCCTTCCTTCGTTAAGATAGTGTGCGACGGATTAGTCATCCGGTCTGCTATCATCTTAGAGGTTACTCCTTCCATTGGCAATTCTCTTGCAGGGTATATGTCCAGCAGTATCACTTCATCGGCCATATCCAGGCTGTGTGCGAAACCATCTGCCAGGTCGCGCGTTCTGCTAAACAAATGCGGCTGGAAAGCGATCACACACCTGCGATTTGCAAACAAATGTTTTGCTCCCTTTATCAATGCAGCAAGCTCTTCCGGGTGATGTGCATAATCGTCTATGTACACCACCCTGTCTGTCTTTACAAGATATTCAAAGCGTCTTTTTACACCTTTAAACCTCTCAAGTGCCTGCTTAACAGCATTGCCATCAATGCCCAGCATTTCAGTTACGGCGATAGCTGCTACTGCATTCTCTACATTGTGCATGCCGCCTACCTGTAGATGCAGGTTTTCAAGGGTACGCTTTTCGCTTTTTACGTCAAAGTAGTAGCCGCCATCTTTTTGCCTGATGTTTTCGGCATACACATCCGCTACATCATTCTGCAAACTATAAGTCCTTGTAATAGGGCCTTTCAGGTCGTTTTGCCTATGTAACCCATGTTTTACAAGCAGTGTGCCGCCAGGCTTTATATTTTTGGTGTATTGTATAAACGCCTCCTCCATTTCTGCTGCCGTACCATATATATCCAGGTGGTCAGGATCTATTGAAGTAAGTACCGCAATATCAGGCTGAAGTTTTAGAAAGCTGCGATCATACTCATCCGCTTCTATTACGGCCGTATCGTTTTTACTGCTCCAGTAATTTCGCTCATAGTTCACCGAAATGCCGCCCAGGAAGGCATTACAGCCATATCCTGTTTCTCTCAGCAGGTATGCTATCATGGTAGAGATAGTGGTCTTGCCATGTGTGCCGGCTACCGTTACTGCATGCATTGCCTCGGTTATCCATTGCAGTACATCACTACGTTTGTAAACTGGATACTTGTTATCAATGTACCAGTTCAGCTCTTTATGATCTTTAGGAATAGCAGGGGTATAGATGACCAGTTGTGTTTCTTTATCCAGCAGCGCTACATCATCTGTATAATGCACATTCATTCCCTCACTTACCAGATGAATGGTGAGCTCGGTTTCCGTTTTATCATAGCCACCCACTATGCTTCCCTGCTCACGAAAAAAACGGGCCAGTGCGCTCATACCTATGCCGCCTATGCCTATAAAATACACCCTGTTTATTTCCCTTACATTCATTTCAACTGTTTCTTTAACCTTTTATCCCTTTAACCACTAACCCTTTTAACCTAAAGCTATTTCCATCACTTTACGTGCTATCCGTTCATCTGCGTCTTTTATTGCCATTGTTTTTAAATTAGCTGCCATAGTTTGCTGCATTGCATTATCATATAGCACCGTCTTTATCTTCTTTAGCAGCTCAACTTTTGCTTCGCTATCTTTTACCAATAGCGCTGCATCATGCGATACAAGTGCCATAGCATTGCTTGTCTGGTGGTCTTCTGCGGCGGATGGCAGCGGCACAAATATTACCGGCTTGCCGGCAATACATAGTTCTGCTATTGCTAATGCCCCAGCCCTCGACACTACTATATCTGCGGCGGCATAAGCATAATCCATCTCTCGGATAAACTCATATACCTTCACACGTCCGTTATATTTCTCAGCTTGCTTTACCGCATGCTCATAATAGTGTTTACCTGTTTGCCATATAAGCTGCACGTTTTCTGTCATCAGCTCGCCGAGCAGGTGGTGTATGCTTTCATTTACAGAGCGTGCTCCCTGGCTGCCGCCTACGACCAATATCGTTTTCACATCGTTTGTCAACCCAAAAAAACGCTTTCCTTCCTGCGATGTTTTGCTCATCTCAGAGATGCTTTTCCTAACAGGGTTACCGGTAAGGATAATTTTTGCCTTAGGAAAGAACTGCTCCATATTTTCATAGGCCACACATATTGCCTTGGCTCGTTTGCCCAGTATCTTATTGCTCTTTCCTGCAAATGAATTTTGTTCCTGTATCAGTGTAGGCACATTCATCATTTGCCCTGCGTGCAGCACCGGGAAACTTGCGTAGCCGCCCACTCCCACTATAGCGGAAGGTTTGAACTGCTTTACAATGGCCTGTGCCTGCATCCTGCTCTTTAATAATTTATACGGCAACGAAATATTTTTCAATATGCTTCCCCTGTTCAATCCTGCTATGTCCAACCCTATTATTTCAAACCCTTCTTGCGGCACTTTTTCCATCTCCATCTTGCCTATTGCTCCTACAAACAACAACTCTGTTCCCGGTTGCAAGCGCTGCAGTGCATGCCCTATTGCTATGGCTGGGAATATATGCCCGCCTGTTCCGCCACCTGCTATTATCACACGCAAACCACTCATAACTTATGTTGTCGGTATAGGCGTTTTTTCTTTTAAGATCTGCGCCCTTGGTTTCCTTCCTTTTTTCTCCGGTATTACCTCTTCCACTTCTTCTTCTTCCATTACGGGTTGTGCCACAGGCTTCTTTTCTGCTTTTTTCTCTGGCATCACTACACCCTCTTCCAGTTCAGGCTCCATTGTTTCTACCGCCTTTTTCTTTCTTCCTTTGGTTTCGCCTTCCATTTCATCTACATACCGGCTTACACTGAGTACTATACCTATGGCAATACTGGTAAACCATATAGATGAACCGCCCATGCTGATCATAGGCAACGTAAGGCCCGTAACCGGCACCAGGTGCACATTCACAGCCATGTTCAGCATAGCCTGGAACACCAGCGTTATGCTTAGCCCCACAGCCAGAAATGCACCAAATGCAAACGGGCAACGCTTAAAGATCAAGATGCTGCGCCATAAGAAAAGCAGGTAAAGCATCATTACTATAGCACCGCCTATCAAGCCGTACTCTTCAATTATGATAGAAAAAATAAAGTCAGAATAAGGGTGTGGTAAAAAGTTCTTTTGCAGGCTTTGCCCTGGCCCACGGCCTGTGAGGCCACCATTTGCAATGGCTATCTTCGCCTGTTGCACCTGGTACACGTCTTCTGGTTTGCCTTCTTTTTTCTTACCTCCTGCAAAATCTGTGATGCGCTGCTCCCACGTTTTCGCGCGTCCAAGGCCGGTGAGTTTAGACACAGTAAATAAGACAGAGACGCCAATAATACCCACCACACCCAGCAGCAACAAGTGCTTTACCTGTACTCTGCCAATGAAGAACAATATACTGCATGTAGCGCCGAGCATTAATGCTGTGGACAGGTTTGCCGGAGCTATCAGTGCACAGGTAAACAGCATAGGCAGTAACACCGGTATAAAGCCCTTCTTTAGATCTTTAATATCAGCTTGTTTCATGCTCAATACTCTTGCCAAAAACATAAACAAGGCAAGTTTGGCAAGGTCCGATGTCTGGAAAGTAAGATTGATCACGGGTAGCTTTATCCACCTTGAACCCTCATTTAAACTTGTGCCGAACAATAGTGTATACAACAACAATGGTAAGCTCAGCAAGTATAGTACCACCGCTACTCTTGCAAATTTTGAATAGTTTATTTTATGTACCCAGTAAGTGATCAGCAAGCCTAAGCCCAGTACCATTACCTGCTTTACCAGGTAGTAGCTTGAATTCTTTTCCATACGGTATGCCAACGAACCCGTGGAGCTATACACGGCCAACAAGCTGATAAATGAAAGCACGATGACCACACCCCAAATCACTTTGTCGCCTTTTGTTTTTGTCAGCAATTGTTTCATATGGTCTGCCATACAACTAAAAATTTATCTTCTTATAAATTGCGTACTGCTTGTTTAAACTGCTGTCCGCGGTCTTCATAATTCTTAAACACATCAAAGCTTGCACACGCCGGGGCTAGTAATACTACATCGCCATTCTCGGCCAGTGCATACGCAGCATTCACCGCATCCGTCGCATTTTTTGTATCTATTATGGTATCGGTAACCTTGTCAAAAAAATCATGAATAGGCGTATTGTCAATACCCATACACACTATTGCTTTAACCTTTTCTTTTACCAGCTCCAGTATTTCGGTATAGTCGTTGCCTTTATCCTGTCCGCCCATAATAAGTATCACAGGTTTTGTCATGCTCTCTAATGCGAACCACACTGAATTTACATTCGTTGCTTTACTGTCATTAATAAACTCCACACCACGCACCGTAGCTACGTATTCCAACCTATGCTCCAGGCCTTCAAACCCTGAAAAACTCTCGCGTATCTTCTCCTTTCTTATGCCCGCTAACCGTGCAGATATTCCCGCTGCCATACTGTTATATTGATTATGCTTTCCTTTAATTGCGAGATCGTGGATAGACATATCCATGGTGTCCCCGTCATACTGTATAAATAAACGACTATCGCTTATATGCCCGCCTTCCTTATCTCTATTATTCTCGTCCATTGTGAAGTATATTTTATTAGCGTGAGTGGTATGGGTTGTTAAGTATTGTTGTATTGCCTTGTCATCTTTATTTAGAACGAAATAGTCTGCTGCAGTCTGGTTTTCCGTTATCCTGAATTTTGATGCTACATAATTTTCAAACTTGTAATCATACCTGTCCAGATGGTCTGGCGTAATATTCAGGAGCACCGCCACATCTGGCCTGAACTGGTGAATATCGTCGAGCTGAAAACTGCTTACTTCCATCACATACCACTCGCACGGTTGCTCTGCTATCTGCCTTGCAAAACTGTACCCTATATTGCCCACCATCGCCACATTGTAATCAGCCTGCTTTAAAATATGATAGGTCAGTTTCGTCGTTGTGCTCTTACCATTGCTTCCGGTTATCGCTATTATCTTACTATCTCCTTTATACCTGAACCCAAATTCTATCTCACTGCATACTTCAATTCTTGCGGCCCTTACCTGCTTCATTATAGCCGTCTTATCGCTTATGCCCGGGCTCTTAACTACACACGCTGCATTCAGTATTTCATCAACAGTATGGCCACCTTCTTCAAACGCAATACCATTCTGCGACAACACATCTTTAAAATTTTCTTTTATAGCCCCCCCATCACTTACAAACACCTCCCAACCTTTTTGCTTCCCTAGCAATGCCGCGCCAACACCACTTTCTGCAGCTCCAAGTATCACCAAGCGTTGTTTACCCTTATCCACTATTGCAGTTTTAATGTTACTATACTCATTATTGCCAGTACTATTCCTATTATCCAGAAACGGGTAACTATTTTAGCTTCGTGGTAGCCTTTTTTCTGGTAATGATGATGCAGTGGCGCCATCAGGAATATCCTCCTGCCTTCACCATATTTTTTCTTCGTACGCTTGAAGTACCACACCTGCAGCATCACAGATACCAGCTCTACAAAGAATATTCCGCAGATAATGGGTATCAGCAATTCCTTACGCACTATTATAGCAAGCGATGCAATGATGCCGCCAAGCGCCAGGCTGCCGGTATCGCCCATAAATACCTGTGCCGGATACGCGTTATACCAAAGGAACCCAACGCAAGCACCCACAAAAGCCCCTATAAATATGGACAACTCACCCAGATTCGGGATGTCCATGATATTCAGGTAGCCGGCAAAAAGGTAGTTACCGGAAACATACGCAAATACACCAAGGCATATCCCAATGATTGCAGATACCCCTGTTGCAAGCCCATCAATACCATCAGTAATATTAGCGCCATTAGATACCGCCGTTATCAGGAATATCACAAACAGGATATAGAGGATAGGCGTAGTGATATCTACATACTTCTCACCAAATATGGCAGCGATCTTCTCATACCTGAATTCATGCGTTTTTACAAACGGAATGGTAGTAGTCGCTGTTCTAACATTTACATAGGTATGTTCCTTACCATTTTCATCTTTACGTACAAACTTTCCAGACTCCAGCTTTTCAGCTGCATTAAAAGCACCGCTATGATCGCCTGTTACCTCGCGGCTTATCACTACATGGTTATTATAGTACATGGTTAGCCCCACAATTATTCCAAGCCCTACCTGGCCCATCACCTTAAATCGTCCTGCAAGCCCTTCTTTATTTTTCTTAAACACCTTAATGTAATCATCAATAAACCCTACCGCACCCAACCACACCGTAGATACCAGCATGAGCACTATATATACATTCAATACTCTTGCGAAAAGCAACGTAGGTATAAGAATGGCGCCTATAATGATCAAACCGCCCATGGTAGGTGTGCCCTTCTTTTGAGCTTCACCTTGCAAACCCAGGTCGCGCACCGTTTCTCCTATCTGTTTACGCTGCAAAAAGTTGATCAGCCTCTTGCCAAACACCAGCGATATCAGCAGCGAAAGGATAATTGCCATAGCTACCCGGAAGGTGATGTAGTTAAACACCCCAGCCCCAGTCATGTGGAACGTGTCGCGCAGATATGTAAACAGGTAGTACAGCATTTACCCTTATTTATTTAATGTTTCAAAAGCCTCCGTTAATACTTCGCGATCGTCAAAATGGTGTTTTACTCCTTTTATTTCCTGGTAAGTTTCGTGTCCCTTGCCAGCTACTAGTATTATGTCTCCCGGCTGGGCAATGGTGCAGGCCACTTTTATCGCTTCTTTCCTGTCTGTTATTCTTAGGCTTTTTCTTTTTTGGGGAGCAGTAAGGCCTGCTTCCATTTCATTCAATATTTCTTCAGGGTCTTCGCTCCTTGGGTTGTCAGCTGTAAGTATAGCCTTATCGCTATGCTCACTGGCTGCCTGGGCCATAATGGGGCGTTTTGTTTTATCGCGGTCTCCGCCGCAGCCTACAACCGTTATTAGTTGTTGACCATGTACACGTAATTGATTAATTGTTGCTAATACATTGATTAATGCATCAGGTGTATGTGCATAGTCAATGATCCCTAAAACTTTATCGTTGGGCGACATATACGTTTCAAATCTGCCAGCTGCTCCATATAATCCGCTAAGCGTAGCCAGCACATTCATTTTGTCGGCACCGAGTGATTTTGCAGCTCCGTACACAGCAAGCAGGTTATAAGCGTTAAAAGTGCCTATCATTCTGAAGTGGGCTTCCGTTCCATCGACAACCATTACCAGCCCGGTAAGGTTATTTTCTAATACCTTGCCCTTTATAGTGGCAGGTACACGAAGGCTATAAGTCTGTTTTTCAGCCTTTGTATTTTGCAGCATCACCATTCCTCTTTTGTCGTCTGCATTTGTGAGCGCAAATGCATCTTCAGGCAGGTTGTCGAAGAAGCTCTTTTTAACCCTTATGTATTCATCAAATGTTTTATGATAATCAAGATGATCGTGGGTAATATTTGTAAACACCCCTCCCACGAAACGTATGCCCGCAATTCGCTCCTGGTGTATGGCATGTGAGCTTACCTCCATAAAAGCATGGTCGCAGCCTGCATCTACCATTTTTCTCAGTAAGGCATGTATTGAAATGGCGTCGGGGGTAGTATGCGTAGCTTCTTCTACTTTGTCATGTATATAATTCTGAACTGTAGATAACAACCCACATTTATGCCCTAATCCTTCGAATAATTTGTAAAGAAGTGTAGCCGTGGTTGTTTTGCCATTGGTCCCAGTAACACCCACGACTTTCAGCTCCTTTGATGGAAAATCATAAAACGCATCAGCTACCAACCCTACCGCCGCCGCGCTGTCTTTTACTTGTATATAGACTACATTATTTATCTGAGTTGCAGGTAACGTTTCACAGATGATGACATGAGATCCCAGTTCCGTCGCCTTATCTATAAAGTCGTGGCCATCAGATATTGTACCTTTTACTGCAATAAACGCACTCCCTTCAGTCACTTTGCGCGAATCAATGCACAAGCTGCTGACCACAGTGTCTATATCACCTTGTTTGCTAACAGGCGTTATGTTTATCAATATGTCGCGCAGAATAGGCATTAGCTTAATTGCAGTGTTATATTTTGTCCTTTAATTACTTTAGATCCCGGGGGCACTGATTGTCCGTGTACTTTTCCTTTCCCTACAACCTCTACCTGCAGCCCACTATTCTCCAGCATGTATAGGGCATCCTTTAGCCCCATTCCGGTTACGTCAGGCACCATATTCCGGTACATTTTCTTTGGCTGTACGGCAATGTGCTTATTAGAGTCGGCAGATATCTGCATCATCACATTCATAAAGTCACCCGGGATTACTGTATGCTTTTGTATGGCATTGAGCAATACCTGGTAACTGCGCGCAGTAGCGGCCCTGGCAGGTATTGCACCCGTATTATTTTTAGCAAGGCTGTCCAGCGGGCCACCCCATGCGCCCATATTCTCCGAGAATATTTTGTCGGCGACCATCCTGAACACGGGAGCGGCTATTGCGCCTCCGTAATAGGCTGCAGAGTGCGGTTTGGTACGTATAACCACGCATATAGTGTATTTAGGCTGATCTGCGGGCAAAAAGCCTACAAATGATCCCTGGTAAACACCATCTGTATACCTGCTGCCTTTATCTGCTACCTGTGCGGTTCCCGTTTTACCCGCCATTGTGTAATAAGGCGACTCGATGCCTTTCGCAGTACCTTCAGTTACCACGGCACGCATACATTTCTGTACCTGCGCTACTACGCTGGAGTCGCCTACCTGCTCTATTTCCGTAGGCTCAAATGTTTGTACTTCTTTGCCGTACTCTTTTATAGAGCTAACTAAGTAGGGCTTCATCATTTTTCCACCATTAGCAATGGAATTGTATAACATGCAAGTGTGCAGCGGAGTTATCAATACGCTATAGCCTGTAGCCATCCATGGCAGTGTAGTATTGCTCCATTCACTAGTGCCGGGGCTGATCACGTGCGTTTTACGTTCGCCAAGCAAGTCAAGGCCTGTAGGTTTATCCAAATGCAGCGCTTTCAGATGGTTTACATAGCGCGAAGGATTGTCCTTGTAATAAGTATAAGCCAGCTTTGCAAATGCGGCGTTGCTCGATTCTGCATACGCTTTCCATATAGGCATAGCATGCAGCCCAAGGTGAGAATCCTTCATCACCCTATTGCCAAACCGTATAGCACCGCCTTCTGCATCTATGATATTATCTACATTGGTAAACTTGTCGTTTAATATAGATAACAGTGTTACCAGCTTAAATGTAGATCCTGGTTCCGTAGGGTTCATTGCATAGTTGTAATCCTCCCAATAGCTGCCGTCTGTTTGCCTGCCGAGGTTTACGAGTGTTTTGATCTTACCCGTTTTTACCTCCATTACTATACAGGTACCATACAAGCATTGATATTTTTCCAATATGCTCATTAGCGCATGCTCTGCCACATCCTGCACATTAATATCTATAGTGGTTACAATGTCTTTCCCATTTTGTGGGTCTACCTCAGAACCTTCAATAGGCACCCATACATTCCCTGTGCTCTTCTGTACTACTCTGCGGCCATTCTCACCCACCAGCGACT
>Ga0206843_10220_pt1 | contig 15152 bp, 15 predicted proteins | sample Alteio_BWOrgCont_21_FD_152869 | JGI IMG/M metagenome (GOLD analysis project Ga0206843, IMG submission 152869) | Enriched cells from forest soil in Barre Woods Harvard Forest LTER site, Petersham, Massachusetts, United States -... | ecosystem: Environmental > Terrestrial > Soil > Temperate forest >...
ATAAATTATCTGTAAGGCGGCTTCTTCATTGTCTGCCTCTTCGTCGAGAAATTTCGTCACACAAACTTTGAAATCAGTTTGATGCGCTGAATTAATTTCAATGAGCTGCCTTTGTATTGCATTTGGATCGCATAATCGATAACGCACATAACTGATCATGCGACCTATAAAGGGAATCCTTGCATACCCCTGAAGTCCCAAAATTTTTTTATCACCTTCAGCAGTATTAATATTCAAATCAGTCAAATACGAAGCCTGAGCAATGGCGTTATAATTTCTTTTTAAATCTTCAAAATTATTCATGTTGCTATCATATAAAGTTGTATTCATAAAAATTAACTCATATAAGGATGGTAGCTTTATGCGTAATACGTGTTTACTCGCTGACTCTTTTTGTCTTCGACACCTAACTGGGACCGGGCATCCGGAATCCCCTCTTCGGTTTCAAGCTATCGATTCAATCCTTTCTTTCAAAGGATTAAAAAAGGCATCCAACACTTTCAAGCCCCGCAACGCAACTCCAGAAGAGCTTCTTCTTTGCCATTCCAAAGAGTATCTGCAAATTGTCGAACAAGATATCCAACAATGCGCTCAAATGGGAATTTTCGACGGAAGCTACTCTTTAAGCACGGGGGATGTACAAATTTGCCCTGATTCTCTGCAAGCAGCCTTGATTGCTTCAGGAGCTGCCCTAACGGCAATCGATCTGATCATGGAAAAAAAAGCAGACAATGTCTTTAGTTATCAAAGACCTCCAGGGCATCATGCTTGCCGCGATAAAGGGATGGGATTTTGTATATTTAATAATGCTGCCATCGCGGCCCGTTATGCACAAATTAAATATGAAATAAAGCATATCTTGATCGTCGATTGGGATGTCCATCATGGCAATGGAACCCAAGATATCTTTGATAATGATCCTTCAGTATTTTATTTCAGCACCCATCAAAAGGGACTTTATCCGGGAACTGGCTCTCGTGATGACCGAGGCGTAGGGCCAGCTGAAGGCACCAAATTGAATTTTCCAATTGTACCGGGCGCGGCGTCGCGTCTTGCTGTCTTGGAAGCATTTCAAGGACCTTTAATCGAAGCTATGCAATCTTTTAAACCTGAGTTGGTTTTGATATCTGCTGGTTTTGATGCGCATTATTTGGATCCGTTGGGAGGATTCAATTTAACCGAAAATGATTTTGCCGAATTAACGCGCCTTGTCATGCAAATAGCTGATCAATATGCCGGCGGAAAGATTGTTTCGCTTTTGGAAGGAGGATATCATCTTGAAGGATTGGCTTTATCTGCTTTAGCGCATGTCACAACGTTAATGGATAAACATATACATAACAACTGAGGTTATATGGAGCAAAAAAAAGCTAATCTTATTTGCATGATCGTCCCCTATTTTGATCGCATTGGTGGATATGAATTACAAGCGCTAAGTTTATGCAAAGCCTATCAGCGATTCGGAATAAAAACTTTTATTCTCACAACGTATTCGTCGGGTCATTCTCATTATGAAAAAAAAGAAAATATCGATATTTATCGTGTGCCACGCTTTACGGAAGGAATTCATGCTGTCCCTCTTTATGTGCTCTACTTATTTTGGAAACTCAAAAAAGTACCCTCTATTTTTCATTGCCATTCCATCTCTCCTTTTACGGAACAAATCCTCACAATTAATCGATACTTGAAAATTCCGGTACTTTGCAAAATAGCCACTCAAGGAGATATCCATCGACTGCAAGCAGAACTTCATAGAATCGGAAAACGGGGACTGCGCAGGAAGAAAAACTATGAGCAAGTGACGTTCATCAGCATCAATTCAAACATAAAGCAAGAACTTGTAAATTTTAATATCACAAAAAATAACATCATTTCTATCCCAAATGGCGTCGATACCACTCGCTTTGTACCTATCTCTCAAGAAGAAAAAATCAAAATAAAACAAGAAGTAGGTTTTTTAGAAAATGAAAAGTTAATCACTTTTGTAGGAAGGTTTGAGGAAAGAAAGCGTACGATTGATTTAATTCAGGCATGGGGAGTTATTGAAAAAAAGTATCCCCAACATCACTTGCTGCTTGTGGGTGATGGAGATGAAAGAAAAACTTGTGAAAATTTATGTACACGTTTAAATCTTCAAAAAAGAGTCACCTTTATTGGTCTTAGTCCTTGTGTGGATAAATTCTTACAGATTTCTGACTTGTTTGTTTTTCCCTCCCGTTTAGAAGGATTGCCAAATGTGATTTTAGAGGCGATGGCTACTGGACTGCCTATCCTTTCTACCGATATTTCAGGAATTAATGAAGTGATTGAACATGAAAAAACAGGCTTTTTGGTCCCACCTCAAAATCAAGCAGCCCTGATTCAAGGATTACATTACTTATTACTTAATCCTCTTCAGGCCCAAGAATACGGACTTGCTGCTCGCCAAAAAATACTTTCAGAGTATTGCTTCAATCAAGTAGCACCTAAATTTTTTGACTTATACGAAAGTTTAGCCAAAGTTCGAACTTGCCAATGATGACATCGAAAATTCCGAAGATGGTCGCAAAATATTATCAAAAATTATCCTGCTTTGGAAGTCCAATATTGACTGAATGTGACTTTTAAGTTACAATAAGCTTGATGAATAAAAAGCATAAACGCAATGTTAATTATCATGATGAGCTCATTGATGAGTTAAAAGATCACGATGAGGCGGTGGCCTATTTAAATGCTGCCCTTGAAGAAAGTTTCTTAGGGGATGAAGAATCTCAAGAAGTATTACTCAACGCTTTACGAAACGTCGCAGAGGCACAAGGAGGTCTCGGAAAGCTTGCGAAAAAAACTCATGTCCGAAGGGAAGTTTTATATCGAGTACTCTCGTCCGAGGGCAATCCAGAGCTTCGAACCTTTACGAGTTTAGTGCATGCAATGGGATTAAACTTGAGATTTTGTTAAATTTCAGCTGCCCTAATAACAGAAAATTGGGTTAAAGCTTTTACGATTTATGTTCCATAATTCCTTTGCTTACGGATTATCATCGAGGATTAAATAAATATTTGAAATTTGAAAACCCGAAGACTTGCCATAGATTCCTTATAATTCCTACTTTATAAAAGCCATATTTCCGCATTAAATAAGCTTTGTGAAAAAACAAAGATTGGTCAAACTTTGTAAAGGCATCAAGCGTTTCTTTTTGGTTATTATTCAATAAAGAAGAGTAATTTTCTAAGAATTGCTTAGCTTGTTCGACCACACGAAGACGATTTTGGACCATTCTCCGGCGAGTTTCCGGTTGACTGATTCTTTTTAAATACGATACAAGACCATATTTTTTTGCCCCCATGTAATTTTTATCATGCTGTCGATAGAGGACGGTTGCTTCATTTAGATTATCTATTTTACCAAACGCTGACGCGCATAGAGCAAGCCACCAATCGTGCATGACAATTTTTTCCGGTAAGGGTCTAGCCAATCCTATCAAAGCCCTATTTGCCATTAGGGTACACCCTGTCACCTGATTTTGATTCAATTGACGAGCTAGAGTAGAAGGAATTTGCGGCATTAAATAAGAATATTTCCAAAAGGAAGGATGGATTAATTCTAATCCTTCATTGACAACTTTAAGGTCTGTATGGACTAAAAGCGGAGTCTCCTTTCCGTAGCTCTGTTCGATTTCCTGCATTTTTCTGAGCGTTTTTTGAATTTTTTCAGGGAGCCATACATCATCAGAATCGGCAAACATCACATAATCTGCTTTGGATAAGTCAATTAAAGCAGAGAAATTGCCAATTACTCCAGTATTTGTCGTAGAAGGTATCCACGTGATAGAATTTGGAAATTTTTTTTGCCTTTCCATAACCACGGCATGGCTATTATCGTCTGAGGAATTATCGCGTATGATCAAACAAGCTGGAGGATAAGTTTGTTGCAAAATAGAATCTATTTGAGGACCAATGTATTTTTCTCCGTTATAGGTAGCCATCAAGACCTCTATTTGGCAATTTTTTTTATTCATTAAGCTCCCAATTGTTGCCTAGGAAGATTCCATTTTTTTGTTGGGCATGTGAATAACGAGTTTGTTTTTTTTCAGAGTACACTAAAAATTTAATAGTAATTTCATCTGTTATGATTTTCTTTTTATTATGTAACAAGCAATCTAATTTAACGCTATATTCTCCTTCGTGAAAAAGAATGGAATCGATAAAAAAAGAAGCTTTCCTTTTACCTTTTTGCATAAGTGCATCGCAATGAGCCAAGCTATCAGAAGTATGGGAGGAAGCTAGTAATTGATTGCGCTGATTCCACACACCTACTCCCAGCACCAGATCAGCAGAAGGTTTTAGAATTTCGTATTCAAGATCTAAACGAACTTTTTCATTTTGATAATAAAACTGTTGGTCTGCTTGAGGACTGACTAAAGAAGCTCGGTAAAATCGAATGTGCTCATCGCCTTCATTGCCTTGCCATTCCGGTGAATCCAAATTTAGGCTTCGCATATAAGCATTGATACAAACATCCACAGGACCATATTCTTTTAAAAGTCCTTTTTCCAAAAAAAGCCCTTTGTTGCAAAGGCTTAAGATAGAACCAATATCATGACTGACAAAAAGAACGGTTTTTCCTTCGCCGCTTAATTCATTTAATTTTTTTAAACATTTTTCTTGAAATTGAATATCTCCCACGGCTAAAACTTCATCCATAATGAGGAGGTCAGGGTCTAAATGCGCGGCAATAGCAAAGCCCAGACGTGTATACATCCCGCCGGAATATTGTTTAATGGGAGTATCTAAAAATTTTTCGACTTGAGAAAAAGCTACAATTTCGTCGAATTTCCGTTTGATCTCGGTATAACGCATGCCTAAGATAGCTCCATTTAGAAAAATGTTTTCTCTCCCTGTGAGTTCGGGATGGAACCCGGTACAAACTTCTAACAAGCTAGAGACCCTTCCTTGAATTTCAATACGGCCCGTCGTCGGTTGTGTGATACGAGAAATGATTTTTAAAAGAGTCGATTTACCGGCTCCATTTCTTCCAATAATGCCTACGCGATCTCCTCGTTCGATTTCTACGTTAATATTTTGCAAGGACCAGAGCTCTTCATAATCGGATGGAGAATAAGTTGAGGGGCGGAAAAACAAAAGCTTTTGGATCCACCTTTTAGCCTTTTTTGCTAAGATATCGACTAGCGTTGAATAAACTGCATGTTTCTGATGATATATCAGGTATTTTTTCGATAAGTTTTCAATTTTAACAATAATGTTATTAGCTTGCATTTTTACATTTTATCTGCAAAGGTTCGCTCGATCTTTCTAAAGAAATAAAATCCTGATAATAGAACGCCTAAAGTTATTAATACTGAAAAAGAAACAGTATACAGGATATCTGGATGGCTTATGCCGAAGAAGGCCCAGCGGAAACCGTCGATGATACCCACCAAAGGATTTAAAAAAAACAGCCATTTCAATGATGTTTGGATGATGAATGATCCATAGCCCACAGGAGAAATAAACAATCCAAATTGTACAAAAAATGGGACTAGAAAACGGATGTCGCGATATTGCATCGTCAAAGCTGACAACAAAAGGCTTGTCCCGATGCAAAGCATTCCGGTTAAGATAATAAAAAAAGGAAGAGCAAGCAAAGTGTGCCAGCTGAGTGTTCCCCATAAAATTCCTAATAAAAACAGAAGGGCAAGAGAAATGAAAAAATCTATAAAATGGACGATGATTTGAGCAACCGGAATGATCATTCTTGGAAAATAGACCTTTGAAATAAGCTGGGCATTGTTCAATAAAGAGAGGCATCCTTCGTTAACGGAATTAGAAAATAATTGCCAGGGAAGAAGTCCTGCCAAAACGAACAAGGGGTAGGGTATGTTATCGGAAGGAAAATGGGCTATTTTTCCAAATAAAAAGGCAAAAATTCCCATATTCAACAGAGGTCGAATAAGAGCCCATAGTATACCGAAAACAGCCTGTTTATAACGAACTAGAATGTCTCGCCAAGCAAAAAAATAAAACAACTCACGATAACAACAGAGATCTTTGAAATAATTTTTTTGAATTTTGTTTGCTTCGATGACTAGCATTAGATGCACTTTGTGAACTTTTAACGAAAAGGTCAATTGTGCGCATCTTAAAACTTATGTTCAAGAAAATAATTTAAAATCATGCGGTTGTTTATTTGGGTCAAAGTGTGCATCGAGTAGGATGGAGATCGGCCGTTGCACCCTAACTCCCCATATATTAAGCTTTCTGGGTCAGGGTCTCCCAAAAATCATTTAAATCATTGGAATACGGACCCGTTTGGCTGATAAGGCTCTCCATGGTTGCCTCCACTGAAAGAACTTCAGGCTCTCTTGGTTTAACAGCGATTGTCACGTGATAATTTTCTGGCTTTGTTGCATCAATTTGAATTTGAAACTTCTCTTGAACTTCATTAACGACTTGATTCATAGCCTTGGTAACAAGAGGGCTATGGAAATAGGCAACAATGATCTCTTCAAAAGGAGAATAATTTTCAGTGTACTTTGCCGAAAGGCTCGAGAAAACAACAGGGTTTTCTTCTTGTTTGAGTTGATCATTTATCTTATCCAATATGGATGAAATAAAAGTGTTAAATTGCTGCGGCCCCTTTTCCAAATATTTGATATCGCACTGCTCTTTAATTTTGTAAATAGCAGGGGAATTAATTAGCGTAGCATGCGGACATTCTCTATTCTTTTCTAATCCTGCAAAGCCGTTGTCACTTAATAATGCCGGAAAATCACCTTTCCATAGTTCATTGAAAAATTGCGGTTCAATCTCTAAATAAAGCCTAGTCTCCTTATTCAGAGTGAATTTCAATTCAAACTTGGGAAGGATTGCATTCAGATCTTGAACTGTATTTCCTATTGAGACAGGTCTGAAGCCTAAGCCTGAGCACTCTTTATGCATCATGAAAGTCCCAGTATTCTCTAGAACGTTCTTTGATAAGATGGGGTTTTTTAAGCTTTGACCTTGGAAAATAACTTGTTGAATTCCTTTTTGCAAAACCTCTTTAAAAGCATTGGAGATTTTTAATTGTGCCGGGTTTTTTTCTAAAAGATAAGCAGCTCCGATGACGAGTCCCCATCCTAAGATAAAAAAATTCTCGGCTTTTTTATCCCCTAAATGCTTGCTTGCTATTTGCTGGATCGTTAGCTCTAACCCTCTCAATTTCTGTTGAAAAAGGAAATCATCGGTTTGCACATGGGGGCCTATAAATTTTCCAATAACTGAAAGTCTTTCTGTTTCAAACATTGTTGACCTATTGTTTTAATTTGTTGAATGGGCATTAACACTATACTTAAAAATCCTTCATTATTCGATGTTCCAGTTTTTTTAAATTCTTTTCTGTAATACATCTAAGGTTAATTATAAAAAGTGATTTTTGAAGCCGTCTCCCAGAGATTTAACAATTATAATTTTTTCCATCTATTGCTATCCTTTTCACTTAGGCGAAACGAGTAATATTCTTTTGCTGTTTCCTTTGTAAAACCATTTCGATACATAACTAATGCGGCATGATCAACTTGATATATCTGCAGTTTCTCTTCTTTTGAAAGATATTCATAACGACTTTTAGCATTATCGTTAAGAACATCTTGAGTCACGTGTGTCATATCACATGATTTTATTATTTCTTGAATCACCTTAGAAATGATAAGGCATTTCTTATCCTGAGAGGCTTCTGCCTTATCAGGAAAAAGACCACTAGGCGTTACATTAAAACTACTTTTGTTTACAGGGCTACACATGATATGTCCTTCTGTTTAATGGTTAAGTCAAAACAAACATATTGAAATAACAATACATATTCATTCCTAATAGGATTATAGAAGTCATATTTAGACGAACTCTTTAATATTAATCAATCCTAAAATCAGCAAAATGTCGATTTTAGGATTAAAAACTCATAAGCAATTTCAATCCTAAAATTAACAAAATATAGTTTTATTGAGTAATATGTAAAAAAAATATTTTAATTTTTTAATTTTAATTTTTTTGTTGTCGTTAAAATAATTTCTTCATAAGATAATCAATTAATTTTGCATCACATTTTAATTTTATCTATTACCGGAGATTGGTCATGAAGCGCTTCTTTATCTTTTTATTCCTACTTTTCGTTCTGCAAGTCAATGCCATAGAAATCAAAGAATTCGAAACCTATGAACCTGAACCCCTGGATGAGCCATTTAATTCCTTGGACGTTCTCAAGTGCTATCGTCCATCAATGTGTCAATGTCATCACTGGTGATTACATTGACATGGCAACTGATTTAACACTGCCGGGAGCCGATCCTCTTTCTCTTTCCCGCTTTTATAGCAGCTCAGATATTTACTGCGAAGAACCCATGCGTGCCTGGAAATTCAACCACGACAAGGTTCTTTACAAGATTCTGTCCCCTGTCTCAAAGCGAGTAACCGTTCCAGTCGATCGTTTTTCGAATCTTATTCTGAGAGATGCCTTGGGAGTAATGCTTCCTTTCAAACAGGAAAGGACAGAATTTCGGGTCAATCCCGAAGTTTTCGACAAGAGGGTGACTAACACTTCCAGGGAGATGAGTGGAAGGACGCACTTAAAAAACAAAACACTTCATTTTATGGGGAAAGCAAACTTCATTTCTCGTGATGGAGCCGGTAATCATTATTATTTTAAAAAATTGGATTCCGAATACAAATCTTCCCTGGAGCGCATGCAAAAGCCTAATGGTAACGTGATCCGCTATGATTACGATAAATCGAATCTTAAAACCATTACAGCTTTGAACAAAGCCGGCCAATTACAGGGACAGTTAGAATTCACACTGCGCACCTTAAAGAAAAGCTCCAGCGACGTTAACCTGGAAGTGAAAGGAACAGGAAAAAGCCTAGCGTCTTATGATTTAAGCAAGGTGACATTTAAAGGCAAGAAAAAATGGATTCTTAACAAGGCCCAACCCTACGAAGCACCTACGGAAACCTACTCCTATGATCGCGAATTCAAAAGGATCGTCAAAAAGGGACTGCCCGACTTTAGGTTTTTGCAAATCGATTATTACCAGGCTGGGCATAATGCCGTATGGTCGAATAAAGACTACCCTGTCAAAAGTGTTAGAGCCGGTCGTGTCATGCGTCTGTTAGCCCCTGTCGGTAGGAATGCGTCTCCCATTCCCATCTATCGCTTTCTGTATTATCTGGATGCCCATAAGTATAAGAGCGAGCAGTTGTATATTCGCAGCGGCCATACGGATGTGTATGATGCCTATGACCACAAAACATCTTATCACTTCGGTTTTGATGAACGCTTGAGCAAAATAGAATATTTCAAAGGAATCGACCAGCATCAACTCTATAGCAGCGAGCTATTTTTCTGGGGAGATGCCAAAACACCCGATGCCGGCAACCTTAAAGCAAAAGCCCTCACTCTACCCAATGGAACTGCGGTCTTCTGCCGAACTTATAGTTATGATCCCCGAAGCAACGTCATAGCTGAGTGCTTATATGGCAATCTGTCTGGTTCATGTCAAGATCCATTGACGCTTGACCGATCAGGTAAACCGCATGGAGGCGAATGCTTATATATTGGCCATGAATATACTAAGGATGACCGCAATCTCGTTGCCTATGAAAATCATGCGACCTTGGGGAAATAATGAAATAGAATGTGGATCACCCTCAGATTGATGATCCTACATGTTTGCCTGGGGGGAAATTTTTCCTGGTATTAATTAAGGTGGTGTATTTATATGAAAAAGTCTCTTTTTAAAGGTTTCGATTTTGCTGATTCGACTTATCATTCGATGACAATGGAAGATTATAATTTGACCATTACAATAATTGCTTGGAATGCGAAAAAAATTATATTAACCTTTGCCGACATAATTCAATTTGTTTATAAATCGGGTAAACAGGTTCTTTGACTGAATTAGATTATCCTTATTAACGAGGTTGAAAAGGGAAGGTGAGAATTGAAATAATGGACTAATTAACGTGAGTTTCAGATAAGAAATTAATATAACATTTTCTATACCAATGCTTTATGTGACGCCGAAAGTGCATGTACTAATGTATTATGTCGCCCTTTCAGGGCATAGGCGTCAGGCTAAGAGAATTTATTATCCCGATGCTTAGTTATTTAACTGTTTCTCTCTCTGTGTGGTGTGCTTCATGATTTCCATGACACTTACATCAAAGCAACAAAAGAAAAAAAAGGATAAAAGGATCGGCTTTGGCTTCAGGATAAGTCTGCCTTCCACACCCGAAGGGTGTGTTTGTAGGTAGCCCAGAGTGCCTTGCGAGCGAAGCGAGTCAGGCACTCTGGGTATAACGAATGACAAGATTTGCACCCTCGAACGAGGGTGCATGAATAGGTGAATATGACCCACACTTATAACCTGCTGTTAGACCATTATGAGATGTCCTTTGATCTGCAATACCTTTGGACCAATCCAAGCACCCTCGTTCGAGGGTGCACCTCCTTTCATTCGTTATACCCAGAGTGCCTGACTCGCTTCGCTCGCAAGGCACTCTGGGCTACCTACAAACACACCCTTCGGGTGTGGAGGGCAGACTTAATCCTGGCGCCGAAGGCGATCCTTTTATCCTGTTTTTTCTAATGATGGAAATGCCAACAAAATATTTGATAGCCTGACGCCTATGCCCTTTCAGGGCTCAACGTTTTTCTTTTATTTTACCCTGGCCTAACAGTCTGGCCTGTGCAATTCCGAGCCTTCGGCGATTTGAGAGGCCTGAAAGGCCTCAATATCATAACCCAGGCCGTGAGGCCTGGGTTATCAAAGAAAACATTGAGCCCTGAAAGGGCGACATCAATACATTGACGAAATTTCTTATCCGAAACCTGCGGATACCCCTATAATTTGAGTGCCTTTAGAGTTACGGCAACTTATCTAACACATCTACACTTTTTTAAACCTATGTGTGTATAAAAATCGATCTAAAAAAGATCCCAAAATCATCTATATGCTGATTTTGGGATTTTTTTTTATTCAAGAAGAACAGATTCAGTTTTCAAAGTGAGTTTCAACAAACGTCATTCAAAAACGTTGCCTTTATGGCAAAAGAAATTTCAAAAGAAGAACGATTAAGTGAACTTCTATTATTCGGTTATATTTTGTTTACTTTGCTCTCTAGTTATTTGCTCACGAATCGTTGCAAACAAACAGCTAAAATTTTTAAATTTCACGTAAATTTTTTGTCGTTCAGCTTCTTCAAGCAATTTACTCTTAAAACGGAAAGTCAAAAAAGTCATTGTCAAAATGGCATAAACAGCATAAATGATCATTGATGGAACAAATTCTCCATAATAAAAAGCACACCCTAAAAGAGATACGCCTAAACTAAACTCAAAAAATACTGCAAACATAAAAAGACTTTTTAGGCATGAAATATCCACTTCTTCAAACTTTGCAACACCAAAAGGGAAAAAGAGATATACCATAGGCAAGAAAAAATAATATTGAACTAAATAAAGAGGTGTTAATATTAAAGGAATCATGAAAAAAAACTTTTCTCCTTCCCTATAACTCAAAAAAGTAATAACAAAAATACAGGACCCTATATAAAAGAACATAAAATTTCTAGATGTTTTCCGAAGGGGCGTTTTAAGCTTTGCGAAGCCAGAAGCCAGAAGCCAGAAGCCAGAAGCCAGAATGGGATTTATAATGGGTAAGACAAAAAAATCTAGCACTAAGAATAGAGGAATTGAGATTAAAGGAATCAAGAAAAAAAACTTGAATCCTTCATTATAACTCAAGAAAGTAAGATAAGTAATAAGGGATACCCTAAAAAGCCACTTGGGATTTATAATCGGTAAGATAAAAAAATCTAGCACTAAGAATAGAGGAATTAAGATTAAAGGAAGCAAGAAAAAAGTCTTGCTTCCTTCCCAATAACTCAAAATAGTAACAAAAGTAATAAGGAATCCCCAAAAAAGCCACTTGGGATTTCTAAATATTTTAAGAAAGGACATCTTGGCTCCTACAAATTTGAATAAACTCATAATGGATTAACAATCGGCATTGTTCAAACGGGCCAATTATGCGCTTCTTAAAACTTATGTACAAGGAAAAATTTAAAAATCCGGTTGTTTATTGCTTGAGAGGGTCCATGTGTGCTCGGCGCAGCTGAAAACTAGCGCCGAGCAAACTTGTTACGAGGCAGCGTGTGCGGCTATTATCGCCAATAAGAGCAATGCAACAATATTGGTAATTTTGATCATAGGATTAATGGCAGGCCCTGCAGTGTCTTTATAGGGATCTCCCACTGTGTCCCCCGTGACAGCCGCTTTATGGGCTTCAGAGCCTTTCCCTCCATGATATCCTTCTTCAATATGTTTTTTAGCATTATCCCAAGCACCTCCTCCTGAAGTCATAGACAAGCCGACAAACATCCCTGTCACAACAACGCCCAAAAGCATCGATCCCAAAGCTGTGAAAGCTTCATCCTGTCCAACGAAATAATTTATAAAGAAATATAGTAAAGGCGGCGCTAAAACAGGCAGCAATGACGGAATTATCATTTCTTTAATAGCTGCTTTTGTTAGTATATCAACAGCTCTGCCATAGTCTGGTTTGGCTGTTCCTTCCATAATGCCTTTGATCTCTTTAAATTGGCGTCGAACTTCAACCACAACTGAGCCAGCAGCTCGTCCGACGGCTGTCATGCTAAGCGCAGCAAAGAGATAGGGCAGCAAACCTCCCACAAATAAACCTATGACAACATAAGGATTTTGCAAATTAAATTGTGCATGGTTATTTGGGAAATAATAGCTTAAATCTTCCAAGAATGCACTGAAAAGAACTAGAGCCGCAAAACCGGCTGATCCGATGGCATATCCTTTTGTCACAGCCTTTGTTGTATTGCCTACGGCATCCAAGGCATCTGTCGTCTTGCGGACGCTAGATGGCAAATTCGCCATTTCGGCGATTCCTCCGGCATTGTCCGTCACAGGTCCATAGGCATCTAACGCAACGACCATGCCTGCTAGAGCTAACATTGTTGTTGCGGCAATGGCTAAGCCAAACATGTTGGCGCAAAGGAAAGAAATCAAGATTCCTCCGCAAATGACAATCACAGGCAAAGCTGTGGCTTCCATGGAAATGGCAAGACCTTGGATGATATTTGTTCCGTGGCCTGTTGTGGAAGCCAGTGCAATGCTCAATACGGGGCGATATTTTGTCAATGTGTAGTATTCCGTGATCATTATCAGCAGTCCTGTCACTACTAATCCTGTCAACGCACAATAAAAAAGGCTGATACCAGTAAATGTTTGATTGTTCACAGTGAAACTTGTATCAAATCCGATCAAGTACTTTGTCAAGAACCAAATGGCAATGGCCGAAAGAACGGCAGTGCTGTAAAACCCTTTGTAAAGAGCTCCCATAATATTTTCGCTTTTGCCAAGCTTGACGAAACATGTCCCTATAATTGTTGCGAAGATGCAAACGGCCCCGATCAATAAAGGATAAATCATCATTGTGTCCAATGTTGACTGCGTAAAGAAAATTCCGGCAAGAAGCATAGTGCCTACGAGGGTGACAGCATAAGTTTCAAATAAATCGGCAGCCATCCCCGCGCAATCTCCGACATTGTCCCCTACGTTATCTGCAATGACAGCTGGATTTCTTGGGTCGTCTTCAGGAATGCCAGCCTCGACCTTGCCTACTAGATCTGCACCTACATCAGCGCCTTTGGTGAAAATCCCCCCCCCAAGACGCGCAAATATCGAAATTAGCGATCCTCCGAAACCCAAGCCGACTAAGGCTTCAAGAATTGTTCGAATGGGCAATCCAAGGTGCTTTAAATACATGTAGTAACCACCCAAACCAAGCAATCCCAAGCCCACGACCAACAAACCTGTGATCGCTCCTGCTTTAAAAGCAACATTTAAAGCTGCTTGCAACCCTTGCCGGGCTGCTTCGGCTGTTCTAACATTTGCCCTGATTGAAACGTTCATTCCTATGTAGCCGGCGGCGCCCGATAAGATGGCCCCTATCAAAAATCCGAAGCTTACATACCAGCCGAGCAGCCATGACAACAAAGCAAATATGACCACGCCAACCAAAGCGATGACACTATATTGCCGGTTTAAATAAGCTTTAGCTCCCTCTTGAATAGCTGCTGCAATTTCTTGCATCTGCTTATTACCGGTACTTAACGCTAAAACGGAACGGATCATAAAAAGCCCATAGAGCAAAGCGAAGATTCCGCTCGCGAGCACAAATCCATTTGCATACGATATCATGTAGATCACCCTCTTTGTGAAAAGTTACAAAATTAAAGGATTATGCTAATGGACTGACCGCATAAATTCAACAAAAAAAGCACGATAGACATTAGAATCAAGAAAATTTTAGCTTCAAAAATTAAAATATTTTGTTGATAGAAATCAAAAGAGAGCATACCTTTAGAACATGCAAATCATTTATTTAAAAAGGAGTGATTTATGAGATTTATTAGTAACTGGGGATTTATTCTATTAGCGGTCTATTTGATTTTGACAGGTATTGCCATCTTGGCAGGATTAGCTATTCCGCCTATTCTCATGGGCATTTTAGCTCTTATTTCCGGCATCCTGATTTTAATTGGAAGATAACATTTCTTTAGCATATTAAGCATGAGCCTTGCAAAAAGCTCATGCTTTTTGTTTAATTTTGTGATGAGGCGCGCCCTTGAGCTATTAAGGCATCTTTGCTTTTGATGGCATGGACAATAGCAGGATTGACCGTAAAGGGCTCATAAGTCATGTAATCTGCAAAGGTCCACGGATTACCATCCGGCAAGCGTCCTGCAAAACATCCGGTCCAATCAGAACACCAGTATTGAGAATTATTCTTCAATAGATGTTGCTGGGGGTCTTCGCATAACATGTGCATAGCATAAGCCAGGGGTGCTTCGTCGGTAAAAACATAGCCTTTGGTCAAACTATGCTTCCAGAAATCTTCCATAAGATCGCACATGAGGTCGATCGCTTCACGCTGGACCATGAAGAATCCGCCATTAACGTTATATATTTTTTCACTCGTCACCCCGCATTCACGCATTAGTTTAACGTATTCCGGCAGTGGACAGCACTGCCATTCTTTTCGTTTTGAGGGCAGTGTACAGTCGCTTTCTAAAAACGTATGCAGGAAGGATTTTTTCATAAGA
>Ga0206843_10215_pt2 | contig 15039 bp, 16 predicted proteins | sample Alteio_BWOrgCont_21_FD_152869 | JGI IMG/M metagenome (GOLD analysis project Ga0206843, IMG submission 152869) | Enriched cells from forest soil in Barre Woods Harvard Forest LTER site, Petersham, Massachusetts, United States -... | ecosystem: Environmental > Terrestrial > Soil > Temperate forest >...
GTCTTGGGGGAGTTCGAAACGCAATTAAACCATCTGTCGGCGGCGGCGGTCCATTTCCGGGTCGGGAGGAGCACAGCCCGCCGTGGGCGGTTCGGGATTTTCCTTGAAACGCATCTGCATGTTGACCTGCGCGCCGAGGGTGTGACGATAGAATTCAATGGCTTCTTCGCATTTGCCCTCGAAGAAAAGGTAGGGCTGGATAATGTTATGGTTGTTCATTTTTTTCTTTTGGTTGACTGTTGATGTTATTGTTCATTCATAGATACAACGAATGGGCAAATTCATTCAGGACATAAATCTAAAAATTATTTATATTTTTTGGTTCAGGACACCGGCTCCAAAACCGGTTCGCAAGCCTGTAGTTTTTTCGCCAGGAAAGCCTGTTCCGACCTTATTTCCGCCAGTTCCAACGCTCTCCGGAAATGGACCGCCGCCGCCGACAGATGGTTTAATTGCGTTTCGAACTCCCCCAAGACCGCGTGAAACAAATAATAGGAATCAAGCGATTGCCGGTCTTTGATGACTTGGACGGCGTCAATGCCCGCCTGCGGCCCGTCTATTTCCGCCACCGCCACCGCCCGGTTCAACGCCACGATTGGCGAGCCGTCAAATTCCAGCAGCCGGTCATAAAGCGACAGAATGCCCGCCCAGTCCGTGGATTCATAATCTCCGGCCGTGCAATGGCAGGCGGTGATGCCGGCCTGCAAATGATATTCGGAAATCTCCCCGCCTGCCGCCGATTGCGCGAGATGCAACATGCCGCGCGCGATCAGCGACTGGTCCCAGCGCGTGCGGTCCTGTTCGCGCAGCCGCAGCAATTGCCCCTCGTCGTCCATTCGGGCCGGCGTGCGCGCGGCATTCAGCAGCATCAGCGCGAGCAAAGCGTGGGTCTTTGGCTGATTGCCGGCCGGATGCTCCGCCAGCAATTCCGTCAAGCGGATCGCCTCGGCGCAAATGTCTTCCCGCACCAGCTTGTCGCCCGCCGATGCCTTGTAACCTTCGTTGAACAGGAGATACAACGATTGTAAAACTCTGTCCAACCGCCGCGTCAACTCTGCGCCTGCTGGAATTTCAAACGGAATTTTTGCCTCGGCAATTTTTTGTTTGGCGCGCGTCAGGCGCTTGGCAATGGCCGCATCGGTGGTCAGGAACGCGCGGGCAGTTTCTGTCACGCTGAATCCGCACAAGGTTTTCAACGCCAGCGCGACCTGCGCCTCGGTGGGGATCAACGGATGGCAGCAGGCGAACATCATGCGCAGCCGGTCGTCGGCAATTTCGTTTTCGGAGAAGATTGCGGCGTCCGGCGCGGAAGGTTTGTCTTCCATCAAGCGGATGATTTCCGGCTCCTTCTCGCGAAAAACTTTCTGGCGGCGCACCACATCCAGCGCGAGATTGCGCGAGGTGCGCATGATCCATGCCGATGGATTTTGGGGAACACCGTAAAACGGCCAGGTTTGCAGCGCCCGCGCCAGCGCTTCCTGCACCACGTCTTCCGCCAGGGTGAGGTGTTCAATCCCGAAGATTCCGGTTAAAGTGGCCACCATCTTGCCCGCCTCATGACGGAACAGATGCTCAAGCACTTGGGCAATGCCCGGTTGGTTTTGGCGGTTGGTCTCCATATCCATCACTTGGCGATTAGGTTCGAAATATCCCGCAGCCACCCAGTGGAGTCAAGGCGCAGTATCCCGGTGGCAATAACACGATTCGGCCAGAGGGCAATAGATGCACCGTGCCGTGTCCGGCGCGCCGTTTCCCATCATGCCATCTCGATGCCATTGCCTGGGCTTACATTTTAGCCAAATAATTATCGAGCCGTTCGAGTGTCTGCTTGCCGCCCTCAATGGCGCCATATTCTTTGACCACCACATCGCGCGCCGCCATCGTGGGGAAGACCATGTGGATGGTGACTTTGGTTTTTTTGGCCGCCACTTTCTCGAAGGTCCAGGTGCCCACAAAGTTCGCCCCCGGGCCGCCTTTGCGGCTGCCGCCATGCTTAAAAACAAGGCGCTCCGGTTTGACGACTTCCTTGAAAATGCTCTTATTGGGATAGTCCGCGCCATCCGGGCCGTGCATGACGTATTTCCATGTGCCGCCGGGCCGCACGTCCATTTTCTCCATCGTCGTCTTTAAACCATTCGGCCCCCACCAATTCACCATGTGTTCGGGATCGGTCATGGCCTTCCAGACCAGTTCCTGGGGCGCCTGAACCTCGCGGGTGATGTGAATTTCCCGGTCAACATTCTGCAAATAATCGTCAAACGCCGAGGTAATATATGTCCAACCGCCCATGAAGTTCTTGCGCGCATACGCTGGTGTTTTTGGAAACGTTTCCAAGCCCTCGTGGGTCAGCTTCAACTTGGTCTGGTCGCCATCCGCCACCAAGTCAAAGGTGACCAATGAATTGCCCGGCTGTCCTTTGTACCGCCACGTATAAGCGATCCTCTTTTGCGGAATCAGGCTGGTGATCTTGCACAGGTGGCAATATGTCGTGCCCTTGTGCTGAACCGTGAACTGGAATTTAAAGCCCGTCTCCGGTTTGAATTCCTTCAGGTCAAAATACCAGCGCCGAATTTGATTCACATCGGTGAGGGCCTGCCAGACGCGTGCCACGGGAGCTTTGAAGGTCCGCTCAATCACCACTGGCTCGCTGCCCGATTTCAAGATTTCTCCAAGGCGCACGAGGCTCTGGGTCATGCCCGCTTCGAAACCGCCGATGTATCTGCCCGCGCCGGGGGTCGTCTTGATCACGCGCGAGTGCATCGTGAGCGTGGTTTTGCCCTTGCGCTCGACGAGCGTCATGATGTGCCTGATTTCAAAGAGAAACTGTCCGTTTTCATCGAGAGCGCCACTTGTTGTGACCAGCCGCTCCGGCGGCACTACCTCGTGGAATTTACCGCCCATCGGATAATCCATTCCGTTCGGCGCGCGCATGACCACGTAAATTTTATTGCCCGGGCGCGCGTCCCATTCGCAGACGGGTGTTGTAAATCCTCTCGGCCCCCACCATCGCGCCAGGTGGCTTGCCTCGGTGCAGGCTTTCCAGACCAGTTTGCGTGGCGCATCGAATTCGCGCGTGATGATAAATTCCTGGTTCAAGTAATCCGGTGCTGTTTGATTAGTCATGATTTTTCTCCTTGGTTTGCAGTTCTTTCAAGTATTCGTCCAGACGGTCAAAACTCTCCTCCCAAAATTTACGGTATTCCTCAATCCATTGCTGGGCCTGCTGCATCGGCGCGGCCTCCAGGTTCAACCGATGCACGCGGCCGGTGCGCCGGCGGCGGATTAATCCCGCCTTTTCCAAGACGCGCAGATGTTTCGATACCGCCGGCAGCGACATCGAGTAAGGCCTGGCCAAATCGGTCACGCAACGGTCGCCATGTGCAAGAGATTCCAGGATGCGCCGGCGCGTGGGATCGGCCAGCGCGCCAAAGGTGCGATCCAACATGCGAGGTGAACATTTAACCATATGGTTAAATATTGTGGCAATCCGCAATTGATGCAAGAGAAATTTTCAAAAATTTCAACCGGCGATTTGCGGGGACACCTTTTTACCTTTGAATGCGGTCATACAAACCGCCATGCAGAAAATCGCGCACAAATGGACGTTCCAGGAAATCCGTCGGGAAACCGGGCTCGATCTTGCTCACCTCGTCCAGTTGCGCGAGTTGTTTGGCGTTCAGAGACCATTTGAGGCAGCTCAGATTGTCCTTAAACTGCTCAAGCTTTCGCGCGCCGAGAATGGGAATGGTGTGCTTGGCGCGCAGCCAGTTGAGCGCGACCTGCGCGGGTGATTTGCCGGCGGCGCGGGCGATTTTGACGACCATCGCGGCGATGGCCTTGTTGCGCTCGGTTCGCCGCGCGAATTGTGGCGTCTTGTCAAGCCGGCGTTCCTCCCTGGCTTTGCCCGCATATTTTCCGGTGAGCCAGCCGCTTGCGAGCGGCGACCACGGCGTGACCGTGAGTCCCAGCGCTTCGGCCATCGGCAACAATTCACGCTCCGGCGTGCGTTCGATCAAATTATATTCGATTTGCAGTCCGATGAATTGGGTCCAGCCGCGCAATTCCGCCAGCGTGTTCGCACGCGCCACCCACCACGCTGGCGCGTCGGAAATACCAATGTAAAGCACCTTGCCGGCGCGCACAAAATCATCGAACGCGCGCATGACCTCCTCAACTGGCGTGAATTCATCCCACGCGTGCATCCAATAGAGGTCAAGGTAATCCGTGCCGAGCCGCTTCAGACTGCCGTCGAGCGCCTGCGCCATGTTTTTGCGATGATTGCCGCCCGCGTTTGGATCGCCACGCCGCTGGTTAAAGGAAAATTTTGTGGCCAGTACAAATTGCTCCCGCCGGCCGCTGATGAATTCACCGACCATTTTTTCGCTGGTGCCGTTTGTGTAGCCGTCCGCAGTGTCAATGAAGTTGCCGCCTGCTTCCGCGAAGGCGTCGAAGATGGACTTGGATTCGTCCTGGTTCGCGCCCCAGCCCCATTCCTCGCCAAAGGTCATGGTGCCCAGGCAAAGTTCCGAAACGCGCAGGCCTGATTTGCCGAGAAGTTTGTAATTCATAAGTATCTTTTGTTTTTTTGTTTCTTGATCTTCGCTCCGCGCTGCTCCTACTTCTTTTTCCTGCTAATGTCGCAAAGTATGTCGGAATGAATATTCAGCCCGATATTGGTCAGGTTGTAAACGTGCTCGGTGGCGACCAGCCACACAATTTCGCAGATCTCGCGTTCCGAATAATGGCGGGCCATCCGGTCGAAGGTGTCCGGGTTGACCTTTTTGTCCCTGGTCAGCTCCGTGACATAGTCCAGCGCGGCGCGCTCGGCTTCAGTGAAAAGACTGCTGGTAGCGTAGTTTTCCAGCGCGTCGAACTTCGCTTCATTCATCGAAGCTTTGATTACGAACGACCGCCCGATGTCCATGCAAAACAGGCAGACGTTGAGGCGCGCCACTTGTTCGCGGACAAGGAGGACCATCTCCGGGGACAGAGTCAGCTTCTTGTCCAGGCTGCCGATTTTGGCGTAGAACAGTCCAAACGCGGATGGCAGCCGCGCACTATGCACTTTCACCGGTGTGGGCACCTTGCCAAATTGCCGGCGGGCAAAAATGTATGCCAGGTTTTTCACCAGCCCCTGCGGTTCCTCGATGGCAGGAAGAAATGAATCATTCATGGAGTCTCCTTTAGTTATTTTGCCACATTTGGACTTTCGTCCGTAGCCATAAAACTACTTGTCCGCTTTTTTTGGAAAATTTCCAGTTTTTTTGCCGGCGCCAATTTCCAAGCTTCCCGTGGCTTCTTGAAGGAAAGCCTTATCCGACAAACCACTGATAAGATTTCGGAATTTGGGCTTTCTGAAACACAAGGATGATCCCCATTACCCCATGGTAGGTATAAACGGCATGGCTGATATGGCAGTTGTTTTCATGGAGGATTCTGTACAGCCGGTTGAGTGAATACTCGGCCATTTCCATTCTTGGCTCCAGCATGGGTTTTCCATTCACCATGTTCTTCAAGGCAAACAGGAGAGGAATGTTCCGGAAGAGCGGCTTCAGGTAACGATCGCGTCTTCTGCCGGGGTCACAGTAAGTGAAATGCAAGGCTCCCACTCCACCGTCTTGCAACAGGGCCAGCAACTGCTGAAAAATTTCGTAACCGCGTTTTGGCGGGATGTGCTGGAAGACAATAAAGGAATTAATGAAATCAAACTCTCCGCGCCGCGCCGCGAGTGCATCCGCACTTTCGACAAGTTGAACGTTTTGAACACCGAGGCGCTCGCAGTTCGCCCTGGCTTCTTTCATCATGGATGGCGACACTTCTATGCCCACCGCTGAATTGCTTTCCCTGGCAATGGGAACCAGCAGGCGTCCGACGCCGCAGCCAAAATCAACCGAGTTTTTGGGGTGAAAGTCCGGGTTTATATTTTTGCGAATAAAGTCCATCAGCCATGAAACATATTGCCGCCCGGTTTCGAAAAATTCCGCGCGCGCCCTCTCATCGAGATTTTCAGGCCGGTATTGGTTGCTGGTTACGACGCCGAAATACGGACATTTATCGCCAAAATATTCCCAGTTTTCATCCGTGGCACTGGGTTTGATCAACCTTAAGAGATGGTTTTTTACACTTTTCATTCAAGATGAATTTAAGAAATTGAGTGGCCGTTTTTCACATCTGTTGGTTTTACTTCTGACGAGCCTGCGCCATCTCCCACCCTTTTTGTAATCCCCTTTGGTGGGCTTTTTGAATGAGATATTCTTCTCGTGGAACCCGGTGGATCATTCGATGGATAAACCACCGGAGAGAACCGATCAACGTGACCGGGTTGGGCGGACTTATGGGAAGTCCCCGGGTGGCGCGGAAGACCGCCAGGGACGCCGCATCGGCTTCGGCATGGCGGACGAAATAATCCAAGGTCAGACGGCTGGCGGGGATCAGGTGCGTCAGATGCAAGCGGGTGGTTTTGCCGGTGCCCAGGCCCAAATCCAGCGCGCATTGCGCGATTTCCATGTCTTCGTAGGCCCCCAGTCCGGTGCCTTTGCGGCCGAGCGACATGCTGCTTCGGTTGGTTTGACATCGTTCCAAAAAACGCAGGGCTACAGTCCGGCGTACACACAGGCCAGCGCCGCACGGAACCGTGGCGAAGCCTTCCCGCAGATTGCTCCAGATATCGGCCTCCACCTCCACCACCGTCAACCGCCAGAGATGGTCGCCAACCCATGGCGGCAACGGTTTTTCGTATTCAGGAGCGGAACTGCCGCCCCAAACCCCAACAAATGGCCACGCTGCGCCCACACTCAAGGCCTGCGTCAAGTAATCGGGAGACAACACGGTGTCATCGTCCGCAAAAACTAAAAGGTCAGCGACTGATTCCTTGATGCCGCGCAGGCGCGCGGGGGTAAGTCCGAGTTCGTCCTCGCGGACATGGCGGGCGCGCGGATGCCAGGAAAGATCAAACCGTCCAGACAGTGGAGATTGGGAGCCATTGTCAATCAACAGGAATTCCCATTGATCCAGAGGCAGGGTCTGGGCACGCAAACTGTCCAAAACCCGGCGTAGATATTCTTCGCGCGGGTTGTGAGTACAGAGGATGACGGTGATTTTCTGCATGCCTAGCCAAGCGTATTCGCAAAGATTAGGGCGTTTTGATGCCGCAGGCAAACTCGGATATGGTTTTTGTCTGGAACCCAAGAGAGTTTAAGATGCTTCTGACTTCATCAATTTTGATAAATTCCTCATGCACCTCAACCGCGACCCGGCAGACTTTTTTGGCCAGAAAATCCTGGAATAGCTGGGTGCGGAATAAATCGGCCTCCGCGCCTTCAATGTCCACCTTCAAAAAGTCCACTTGCGCGAAACCGGCTTTTTCCGCGAGCTCATTGATGTCAATTGCCGAAACTTTTTGATCAGGCTTGTCGTCCGACGTCGCTTCAACGAACCGGGATCCCCACTCTTTTCCGTCCCTGAAATCATGCGAGCAGTAAAGATCTCCAGGATGTGTCCACAGTGCTGCCCGGTGACATCGAATCTGCCGGCCGGGGTTCAAACTGATGTTAAGCAGCAGTCTGGTATAATTACTCTCTTCAGGTTCCAGGCAAAAGATATCCGGAGCAGGGAGCTGGATGCAAAAAAAGAGCGCAGAGCAGCCGATGTTGGCGCCGATATCAAGGATGGTCTTGATTTCCTTTCCCGGGGAGACGTCAGAAAACCATTCCAATACCTGGGCGTAGTCCTTCATGAGGAAAACCTGTTCAAACACGCGTGTATCACTCGAATCACAGTCTGGCACACGAAGGGCAACTTCCACGCCGCCTGAATTTTCTTTTTCCCCACGATAAAACACTCGAAATTCCTTCTTCCCGGCACGGGACACGCGCAGGCCAGTCTTGTGGGCGAGACTTTTAAAAAAGGCCCATCGCTGCATGGCCCGTTGAGCCTCCATCCCGGGAGGCACTCCGGCTTTGCCGGCCATGATTGAACCCAACACGCGGCCCGTCTCCTTCAAACCGGCCAGTCCGCGGTAGCGATTTAGACATCGAACATATTCGACCGGGTGGATAGGCATGCTATTTCGCTTATATTATCAGGGTTAAAACCAGGGCCAGGTCAAATGGGATGAGCCAGGAATTGGAGAATTCTGGCGGCCGGTCTTGGCAACCGGGCTTCAGCTTCCAACAGCATTTTGGGGGGGAATCCCAGTTTTAGAAAAATGAAACCGCCCAGCATCCCCGCCACGGCCCCATGTATCATGAGCCGCCAGATGACGGGAAGATTCACGGTGGAAAGCCAAACGATGATGGCTACTGGCGCAAAAACACCAGCGAACTTGAAACAGGGCGAAGTCCATTGAAAAGCCACTTCCTTCCACGAGCACTGAAAATAGCGGCTGCTCAGGCGAAATCCATATTGGCAGGAAAACAAAAGCTGGCAGATATTGGAAGCAACGAGAATGCCCGCCAACCCGCCCCGGCCGCCCAGGAGCAGGGCCACGAGAACAAAACAGGTGCCTTCCAGCAAATAGACAAACCGCGCCCCGGCATATTGTTTTGAGACGTTGACAAAATTAATGTGCGTGGTTTGCAGGGCCGAGAAGAACAACCAAAGGCCCAGGAATATGTCGTTCCAATGGGACCAGTTGATTTTGCCTGCCGTCCAAACAGTAACGAACAAGCTGTTGCACAGGGCCAGGCAAACACCCAGGAAAACACCCAGACTGCCGGTCAATATGACCATTTCTTTAAAACGTTTATACAGGCGCTCTTTTTCACCGCGAGCCGCCATCTCATACAACCCCGGCAAGGCCGCGCCGTACGGGCGGCACATTAACGGGGAGAACAGATTGAAGATTTTTGTGCCGATTGACCAGGCGGCCGCAAGCTCCAGGCCCAGGTTTCGGGAGATCACTATGACCTGGCTGGCCATGATTAACTGAACCCCCAAGCCCATGATAAAAATATCTTTCCCGTAGTTGAAAACCTCGGCAAATATTTTCCATGAAACGTTTCCCCATTCCCCTGACCGGGGCAGGAAACCAAGACGACGGCAGTTCCAATACATATACAGGGGGCTGATCAGCGTGGTAAAAACATTCGCGTAAATGAAGGAATAGATGCCGCAACCGTTCGATAAAAACAGCACCAATAGTCCAAGCTGGGCGGATAGATTGAACATGTCATTGAAGGATTGAATATCAGTCCGCTGATGGGCATAAAGCATCATCCCCAACGGGCGAAAGGAAAAATTAAAAGCCACAATCAAACCCTGAAGCTGCATCAGGAGAATAAAGGTGTGCGCGTGTTCTGCGGGAATTTTCATCAGGGAAGCCAGCAGCGGCGATCCCAATGAAACGATGGCCAAAATGATCAAGCCTTGGGCAAAACTGACGAAAATAGCGGTCTTGACGAGGGAACCATAATTCCCGTTGGCCCGCTCATCCTTGTGGTCCACCAGCAGGCGGGCCACGGCGCCAGTCATGCCGAGATCCAAAAGTGACAGGTAACCCATCAATTGCACCAGCACCGCCCACAAGCCGAATTCCGCCTTGGGCAGCCAATGCAGGATGAGCGGGATGGAAACCAGGGAATAAATTATGTTCACGCCCAGTTGCAGATAGCTGGTGGCGAGATTGCGGGAAAAATTCCTGAGCCGGCTCATTCGTTAAAAGGGGAAATCATGCCAACATCATTTTGTGCGTCAAGATTAGATGGAAAATGCGCCAATCTATTCAATTTAATTCCAAATCTCCATCCAGCCCATGCCCAACAGGTTGTAAAACAAAACCAGGCGGCCGCCAAACAACGGATTCTTGCGGGATGTATAGAAAGTTGATGGTCACAGGCGAAAAAAGGTTGCCCAAACCAGACGCCACACCGATTATTTTATCATAAGTGCAAGACCAAACGAATCGTATTTCGCGCATAGACGACCTTCGGGCTGCTGCCATTTTGCTGGTGTTTTCGGATCATTTTTATGTAGCGATGTATGGATTTAGGAATATTTGCTGGAATGGTCCGTGGCTTTCGTGGACTGATGCGCCTTCCCTGTTCGTTCAAGTTTGCCGATGCACCATTTTTGATGGAGCGCTTGGCGTTTCCTTGTTTTTTGTCATTAGCGGATTGTGCATTCGCCTGGCCCACCGGGGTGCGGGTGAGTTTTCAGTTGGGCATTTTTACTGGCGGCGGTTTTGGCGGATATACCCTGCTTACCTGATATCCCTGCTGTTGTTTGCAGCCTTGCAGCACTATCAAAATATCCGGGATATTCTGGCCCACTTGTTCCTGGTTCATAATTTCTCGCTGTCTTATTTGTACAGCATCAACCGCCCATTCTGGAGCCTGGCATTGGAAGTTCAGGTTTATTTGCTTTATCCGGTTCTCCTGCTAATGCACAAACGCTGGGGCGTGGTCCGAACAGGAACAGTCCTATTCGGTCTCTATCTGGCATCGTACGGTCTTGGCAGCCAGGCGGTTTGTCAGCGGTTGCATTGGCCAGCCCTAGCGGTGGCGCAACATCTGCCCACCCGCTTATGGTTCACCTGGTATGCGGGATTTCTACTGGCCGAAGCGTTCAGCGCCAACCTCCGCCCGTCGCACTCAAGCCGGATCATCCTCTGCGCGCTCCTGTTGCTTTTTCCCTTGGTCAGGGTGTATCGCCCCTTGATGACGATTCAAACTCCCGTTGCCGGAATCATCCTTACCTTGCTGGCGTGGGAATATTTAAACATGAATCTCAACCTCGGGCTGCCTGGCAAGTGGCTGGCCAGCCTGGGTGCTTGCAGCTACTCGTTCTATTTGTATTTTGACCAACTGGTAGATCCGATTCTGAAGATGCTTTCTTCCCAGGGGCATCTTTCGTTTAATGCAATCCGTTTTGGGATTGGCTACCCGGTGGTTCTCCTGAGCATTTTCATTTTCTCATTTTTTGCCCATCGGTTCGTGGAATTGCCCAGCATTTCAATTGGCCGCAAACTATATCCACGCTTGCACACGCAGCCTGCCGAAGCCGGTGCCGCCCAAGGTTAATACTTTTTGTGGCGAGGCAATATTTTTGTGCTGCAAAAACAAGAGCCGGAGATTCAAAGGCCCGGGCTTATTCCAAAATCTCCACCAAGCCCATGCCCACCACGTTATAAAATGAAACGGGCCGGCCACCAAACAAAGGCGCCGGCTGGGGCGGCGAGATGCAGATGGCCGACAAGCCAGCGGCTTCCAAACCGGCCAGCGCGGCGGAAAGATTGTCTGTCTCGTAGCATAAATGGTAAATGATGCCGGAGGTGTGGCGCTCGGTCAGTTTTGCAATCGGGCCGGCGGTGGGGCCGGGCCAGATGATTTCGACTGCCGGGTGGCTGGCATGGGTGCAGAGTTGCAGATGAACGTTCTGCGCGGGATCCAGGACGGAATCACCGAACTGGTAGCCCAGCGAGCCGACAAATTTCCGCGCCTCATCGGGGCGGCGGACGGCGAGGCCAAAGTGATGAAATTTCAGATGCGAGTTGGTCATGGCGCAAAGATTATTGGAGAATGGAAAAGATCTGCCGGATCTGGGCGAAGGTGTTGGCAAAGAAAATCAGGCTGGCGCCACAGTAACAAAAGGTCAAGACAACGGCCACGGCGCGAATCCAGCGGTTTTCGTTGTAGGCCTTGAAGCGCTCCCGGCCCAGCTTCTTTTTCAGGAAGATGGTGTAGTAGTGGTTGGCCACCACGCCCAGCGCGTGCGCCGCGCCATAAGCCACGAAGTTCCAGCCCACGCCGTGCCACGTGCCCACCAGCAAAAACACGATCACTATGGCCAGGGCAATCGCATGGTCGGCCCATTGAATGCCGAATTTGCCGACGAAGAATTTGGAGAGCGGCGAGAAAACGACATCGCGCATCCAGGTCGAGAGCGTGATATGCCAGCGGTTCCAGAAATCCTTCACGTTGCGCGCGGCGAAGGGATTGTCAAAATTTTCCGGCACGGGGATGCCGATGAGCGCCGCCGCGCCAATGGCCATGTCGCAGAAGCCGGAGAAATTCAAATAGAGGTACAGGTAATAAAACAGCATCGCCACCGGCAAATCCATCCAGTGGTGCGGATGGTCGTCCAGCAGCAGGCCGGAGTAGGTGAGCTGGTTGCAGAGGTTGCCGAGGAACTGATATTTGACCGCACCGACCAAGATGCGCAGGGCCGCGCGGCCAACGGGTACGTCATACCGTTCGGTGAATCCGCGCCGGAAGTTGGCGTAGGTGTTGATGGGGCCCACGGGCATCGTCGGCAGGAAAAACGCAAAATTGAAGTATTCGACAAAATTTGGCCGTTTGACCGTGCCATTGCGGACTTCCAAGACGAGCCGGCTACAGCGGAAGGCCAAATAGGAGATGCCAACCATCTGGGGTACGCCGCGCCAGCTTTTGCCCAAGGCATGGCCCAGTGCAATGTAATATGACGCCGGCACATAACGAACGACAATGAGCGCGACCAGGGGCGCGAAAAAAGCCAGCCAGGGCCAGTGCCCGCGTTTGCCCCCAAACAGGAGCAGGCAGACATAGAGCCCCACAATCAAGGCCACATAAGTTCCAAAACGCAGAACAAAATGCTCGTTGCCGCCATAAAATAAAAAGAAGAACACTCCCGCTAGGTTTAGCAGGGCAAAAACAAATTCGCGCGGACCCCCGGACAACTGGCGCATCACCAGCCGCCCGGCCGCAACATAGGCCAGCAACCCGGCCAGCAAAGTAAGCGAGTCCATGCGTCAAAAACCCTGATAGACCACGTGCGCGCTGAGAAAGCTTGAGGGCGCGTTGTGCACCAGCCAAAGCGCGGCCAGTGACAGGACTATGATCAGCCCATAGATCAAGCGTTCAATGATTGGTGGAAGTTTCATAGAGTTGCAGCAGTGCCGGACAGACGAGCGGCGTAAAATAAGTCATCCCGTTCTTGTTCAAATGCCCGCTGTTTGTAAAGAGCCAGTGTAATTGCTGGTCGCTCAAACCCGCGAACAGTTTTGCCGGCGGAATCCCGGCCATCCAGAAATCGTCCTGGAAAATCTCCGGCCAGAAGACCCGTTCGCGGATGGTTGACACCGAGGCATCGGCCAGCACGGGCAGGTTTAGCATGACAAGTTTGCATCCATTGGCCTGCGCCAGCTCTCCCAATTTGCCGGCAAAATAAAGCTGCCACGCCGGCAAGGACGCGCTGCCAAATTCAAAATCATTTTTGACCCCGCGGGAATAAACTTCCGTGTCGGACGGCTTGGCCCCGGTGTGTGGAACAAAAGGCGTGAAGGCGGTGAAATTGTCGCTCAGTGTATCATAGTTGAAGCCCAACTCGGAGCAGGTGGCCCCGAGGAGTTTAACGATGCTGGCCGAGCCGTAGTGACGTTCCCAGTAATTTGGCGGATCTGAGATAAGCGGAGCGGGGAGGTTGGAGCGCATCAGGTTGAGCAAGTTGCGCGGCATGCCGATGACGGCGGCAAAATACAGGACGCTTTGTTCGCGGCAGGGCAGCCCGGCAAGCAACCGGCTGTCTTCGCCAAAACAGAACCAGGCCGTTGTCTGGTTGTTACGAATGCCCGCCGCCGGATTTTCGTCATAGAAAACCAGCATCCGTATTTGGCGATGCTCCAGCAAATCCCGCGTGATGAAATACAAGGCATCATAGCCCGCGCCGCCCCAGGCAATCGTGCGCACCACAGCCTGGCGTCCAATCTTCCTGCTCAATTCTTCTTGTACGTAGGGCGTGTCAATGGCTTGGAGAATGTGGGAAGATCCGACGAAGGCAATGTCAATGGCGTTGGTCTCGTGAAAAATTTGATCTTCAATCCAGGGATACGGCCCGCTGCCCCAGCTTTGGCTGGAATAAGCCTGTTCGCGCGGCGGCAGAAATTTTTTTCCAGCCAGGACGGGCGATAACAGCGTCACCAGCAACAACAAGGCAAACGCCGCCGCCTGCTTCGTTGAAGAAAACGCCGGACGCATCACGGTTCCCGCTTGCGCTTGATAATCAGGTCGGCGAACTCGCCAACGTTTTTGGCGTTCTCCACTTCACCCACGCGGAACCGCACGCCAAAGGCCTTCTCCACCGAGACCATCAGCGAAATGTGCGTGAGCGAATCCCATTCCGGCACGTTCTTGGCGCTGATGGCGGGCGTGAGCACCACTGGTTCCAGGAAAACGGTGTCAAAAATGGTCTGCAACTTGGCAATGACTTCAGCCTGGTTCATAAGCGCGGCGGATGATTTTGATTTTCGTCGGGATGGGCTGGAAATTTTCCAGCCGCAGCTCAAATTCACGTTTCGTTTCGGATTCGGCGGTCAGAGTAAACCCCATCCGCCCGTAAAAATCACGCACCATTTCGTTCTTGGGCGTCGGCAGGAAAATTCCTTCCAGGCGTGTGCAGCCACGGGCCCTGGCCAGCCGCGCGATTTCATTCAACACCTCCTCTTCCACCTGCCGTTTCAACACGCGGCAGCTCATTAGCCAGGTGTCCAGGTGCATGGTGTCACCGGATTTTTTGCCGATGACAATGGAGATCAGGCCATGGTCGCCGAAGCGGTCCTTGAGCCGCATGGAATAGCCGGCGTATTCCGCGCCGTTCATCACGGCGATGACCTCGGCTTCACTGCGGCGATGCGTGGTGAGATTGAACTGGTTGCTTTTGTTGATGAGCTGCGACAGGCGCGGCACGTCCACCGGCGTGAATTCGCTGAGGACCCCTTCCATTTGCAGCGATTCGAGATATGACGCCATGTCCGTGACCGAGGCTTCGAGCGCCTTGCGCTGAACATCGGACCGATACTGGCTGGTGCGCTCGGCATCTTCGCTCGTGACGCTGCGCGGCTCGAACAGCCGGCAGTCTGCCAGTTGCGCAACATAGTCCGACGGGTCGGGACCGAGCAGGATTGTGGTCACCTCGGGTACGAACTGCCGGACGATGTCAATCTCCGCCGGGTTGTCGTCCACGAACACAAAACTGTCCAAGCCCAGGTTCAATTCCGGCGCCATGGCGCGGATGTTCTCGGATTTTGGCTCCCAATTGGCCTTGAAGGAGACGATGTCCTCCATT
>Ga0206843_10230_pt1 | contig 14988 bp, 15 predicted proteins | sample Alteio_BWOrgCont_21_FD_152869 | JGI IMG/M metagenome (GOLD analysis project Ga0206843, IMG submission 152869) | Enriched cells from forest soil in Barre Woods Harvard Forest LTER site, Petersham, Massachusetts, United States -... | ecosystem: Environmental > Terrestrial > Soil > Temperate forest >...
TGTAATATGACGATTCGGAATACGTCCTGCTATTATTGCCTCGTTCTGAAATCGAGCAGCAATTCGGTCATCCTCTACATACTCAGGACGCAGCACTTTAACCGCAACTATGTTCTTAACGCGTCTGTCCTTAGCTTTATAGACACTGCCGAAACCACCCTTACCAATCGGTTCGAGGATTTCGTATCGCTCATCAATAATCTCGCCTATTAATGGATAGTCAGAGTCTTTATCAGTCATTAATTTATCGCTGGGCACGTAGTTGGGGTACTCCTATTGCATTGAATTTTATACCCCAGTAGACAGATTTTGAACACACTATTGGATCGGTCAACTCTGAGCTAGTTTTTGCATTTGGAAATCGTCAGCGAGAATCTTGGTACTTCACCGCCGGTATTTTACTTTCTTGGTCGGGCAGAAAGTTCCTCCCGATGAGTACGAGAAAGAATACATTACTTGTCGCAGCGCTCTAGGACGCCTGCAAGAAGCGGGGCGCGGGCATGGTTTCGCGTTTACCGAACTCTGGGAATAAACCCAGGCACGCCGGTCTCTACTACACTATTGAACCGGATGCTCGTCGTGACTCCGTCCCGAATCTCCTGCATGGCGTCTTCCGGCAGGGTCGAAAGCTCAAAGTTCTCCTGGATGCGGGCAGGCGAAACTGAGGTAGTCAGGAACGCGGTGCAGCGTTGTACCGCCCAGGCAAGCAAAACTTGAGCAGGAGTTTTCCTGATACGGCGCGCTATAGACATGATTACCGGATGATCCAGTAATCTAGGCTCCATTCCATGGCCTAACGGCGCAAACGCAAGCAGCACAATGCCATGTCGTTGACAATATTCGAGCAAGTCCCATTCTGATAGATACGGATGGGATTCAACCTCTACAACCGCCGGCTTAATTCGCGCGGCTTCAACAATCTCTTGCAGTTTCTCCAAATTGATATTTGATAAGCCGATTGTCTTGCACTGTCCCTCGTCCACCAAGCGCTCCATCGCCTGCCACGTCTCCACTAATGTCACCCCAGAATCATAGATAACCTGGCCGCGCTCGTCCCTCGGGTCCTGTTCGTCGCCCGGTTGGAAGGCAAAGGGAGTATGCATGAGATAACAATCGACATAGTCGATTCGCAGTCGCCGGCAACTCGCCTCAAAGGCAGGTTTCACCCGCTCAGGACGATGATTGTTATTCCAGACCTTCGTGGTGATGAACAAATCCTTCCGCTGAATCGTCCCCGCCTTTAACACTTCTTGCATCGCATCGCCGACCGCTTGTTCATTGCGGTAGCGCTCCGAGCAGTCGAAGTGACGAAACCCCGCTTCCAATGCGGTCTTGGTCGCCTGTTTGGTGGCAAGGGGATCCGGAATAAGCGTACCAAACCCAAGGGCAGGAATTGCATCAGATCCGTTATTGAGGGGGATCTTTGTATAGCGAAGATTGTCGGGCGTTGTCATGATTGTACTCCTCCGTTCTGAGATTTAGCTCGGCCCGAGGAAGCGTTGGATCGCCACCTCGCGTTGGCTGAAAAACAAATTAATAACATCCTCTGGCGTCGTCATATGCCGCGAATAAATATGCAGTATATCCGGCTTTTTGTCATCATACTTAAAAACAAAGACAAAATCATTACATCTGCCCTTTCATTCTTATTATGTATATGGGAAGATCAAAATCAAGATTATTTCTGGGCTGCGCGCGGCGCCGGTCCGGGCTTTTTGCCGTTGCGACACGCTATCACTTAAAACTGTATCCATTACCAAAATCGATAACAAGCAGTCTGTATTATTATGCGTATGATGATATGGAGTCAGTAAGTAATTGGCTGGGGACATTAGCATCTAAATTACCGAATAGTGTTGAATTAAGCTTCGGTTTTGACATGCCCCTCTCCAAAAACACTTATTATGATTTCGGTGTTTAAAAGCCTTGATCAATAATTCAGTCAATATGATATCTTGCTTATGTTACTTTGTTTAGAATTCGGTTCTATATCATAAGCGGTGATTTACGCAGGAGGAATTTAATGCGAATCATAGAGCGAGCAGTATTAACCAGGGCGCTTTTAGGAAGTGCAGTTGTTCTTTTTTCTGCATCAATTATATGTGGAAATTTACCAGGACAGGCAATGACAACTTTTGGGCAATCTAAAAAGGTTAAACCATTTTTTGGTGATGAATACAATCCAGAAAATACAATTATGACAGCAATTTCTTGTGATGAAAAATATGAGGGAGTGCCTCAGCCATTAAAGAAAAAAGATCCGCTCCATTACGTTCAGCCGTGGAATGGCTATTGTCCACCTTCTAATTTGAAAGATGAGAAACTTGCCAAATGTCTTCCTTGTCAAACTTATAATATAAAAACCTCTGGTATCTATAGAGGTATTGAAGTACAGGGTAATAAGTGGATGCTCATGTCTTGTGAGGAAGCCAAACGTGGAGCAGAAACATCTGGTTGTCCGTTTGGAGCAGTCATCGTGCAGATTGATGATGAAACTGGTAATGTAATTCGCTATTGGAAAAATCATAATCATGTAACCGAATGGATTGATCCAACTGCGCACGCAGAAGTCACCGCAATTCGTGCCGTATGCAAAGAATTAGGTGTATTCAATTTGGGTAAAATTGAGAAAGACGACCCAAGTTTAAAACTCCCGCAAACGGGTAAAACTTCGCACTGTGAAATATATAGCAGCGCCGAGCCTTGCCCTATGTGCTATGCGGCTATTCGCTGGGCACGAATTAACACACTTGTTTTTGCCGCTACCAGAATGGATTCGGCTGCACAAGGTGTCAATTTCTCGGACGATAACATCTATACCGAATTAGCAACACCAATGTATCTTCGCAAAGAATTAGGTATGAATGTTTATCAGTCAACAGTACCTAATTCACTTGATGCGTTTAACACATACAAACGCACTGAATTGGTTAGATATTAAATACATATCTAATACTGTAATAATAATGGTGGCGGTTTTGTTTTAGCAAAACCGCCACCATTATTATTACTCAGTAATTTATCCCTATTAGGGTTGCACACTGTGGGTATTCAACGGCTTCCCTCAGGCAAGCTCTAATTAGATAGCTGGACCTTTTTTAGTAGTGCTTATTTGTGGAAGCCGTTTGATTTCGGTAAAATCTTTCTTCCTTATATGCGCATGCACACCTTTTGTTTCATCGACCACTTGGGTGATCTCAAAGTCGGTAGCACCACTCATGTAGGCCATTGCTGTAGCGGGATCCATACCCAGCGTTTCGGTAAGGAATTTAATAGCCGTACGCACAGTCTTTTTCATAGCCTCATTGAGGTCAGGGTCAAGTCCAATAGGCATCCAGTATTCTGCTGTTTCAGCAAAAGGTTCGGTCATTAAACCTTTTATTGGAATGGCTGGGTCGCCGGCTTTAAGCAAAGTCAAACGTAAAGTAGTGCGCAGCGATCCTTCGACTGCTGTTAAGGCTACTTCACCATCGCCTTGCGCAAAATGGCAATCACCAAGGAAGAACATACCACTAGGCACTTGCACTGGTAAATATAGCGAAGATCCTTGAGTAAGATCTTTTAGGTCAAGATTGCCACCACATGAAGATGGTGGTATGGAATTAACTCGTTCTGTTGTATCTGGCGCTACACCCATGATACCCATGAAGGGATGAATTGGGAAATGCACTTCTTTACCAGCGGCATTGTGTACAATGCCGTTCCATTTGCCATCAATGTTTTTGATCGGTACGAAAGTAAAAACATTTCCGAACAATTCGGGATGCTCCTTGTCCGCACCGGACTCTGGACCATCATTTTGAGGAAATTCACCTGGCAAAGCACCCTTACCATGCCTATTGCCTACGATGCCGTAAGGAACGCGCGGAGTGAGCGAAATGACATCAACTTTAAGAACGTCTCCAGGTTGTGCACCGTCAATCGCTACTGGTCCAATGATAATGTGAGGACCATCTTTAACAATACTATGTGGTAAATCTGAAGCACAGATTTCTATAGCATCATTCAACACTTGGTTTGGACGTACACCAAACTTGCCAAAGAACTTAACCGGATCGCGTCCTTGATCTTCAACCATACCCTCAGATGATAGAGTGTCGAAAGTTATCTGACTCTTGGAAGGTACAGTCAAGATTGCTTTAGACTCTTTGTTAGGAAGATAGCCCCAACGAATAGTTGACATAACTGCCGGAACATAAAAACTACCGTCTGGCAACTTGGTTGGTGACATATGTGTCCGTTGCAGAATGGGAAAATTGCCAAACGAAGCAGCAGGAAATTGAGTCCCGGAAGGCTGCCCAGTCTCAGCATAGCTAAGACCTGCTGTCAGAAGACCGAGAGAACAGGCTAATAAAAAAGAGCTTGCAGCGTTCGTGAATGGGCGCAAAGATTTGTGCATAATATAATTTTCCCTCATGCAAAGTGCAATCAAATTTTAACAGAACGTAAGGTGTACCCAAAAATCAAGAGGAATATTTTTGGTTTAAATTTTTAGGATGATAAGTTGTGCGGTTTTAATCTAATGCTTCTAATAGTTCAACTAAACCCGTATTAAGCATATCTGTCATAGCGCGTAAATCAAATAGCATTGTGATTCTATTATTGATAAGTTTAATCGTTTCGTTCCACTGATGGTGGTGTTGTCCAAGAACAGCCACTTGCTCCCTTGTTGATTGTTTTTTGATGTTTATCGAGAGAGCTTTGCCAGTTTTCCAATATTCAATTAATTGCTCTCTTCTGGTTAAGCCGTGACTGGAGTTAGGCGAAGGAGAATTTAAATAAGCCCACAACATTGGCGGCAGTTTCACTTCGGCGGGGGCATCAAAACCTAGCGACTGTCCAAGCATATTTGGCTCGGCCTTGGAAGAACGAATACCACCATGTTGTTCCACAAGAGCTAGAGCGGCAAATCCACCCACCATAAGACCAGAAACAATATTCAGCCGATTGGCATCTCGATTGTTGGTAGGATTGTGTGATTGCGCCAGAGGGCCATCGATTATTGTACTCAAGATACCCAATTGTAAGAAGTTGGCATTATTTGTCGCTGCTACAGCAAGGTCTCGCTCTCGGGAGAGTTTGTCTACTACCTGCGTTTCGAAAGTAATCTCTCTGTCAAACCTGGCAGCGGTGGTGCGCAGCTCCAATGCGGCTGTCATTATTTTGCGAATTATAGATAGCTGTAATTTTAGAGTTTCTGAGTCTAATGCTTCTGCCTTCCCCCTATTTTTAAGATCGAGGAGTCTATGGATTTGATCTTCCAGTCCTAATAATTTTGCTGCTTCTTCTGCTTCTGGCGTTAACGTGATATTTGTATTAGAGGCGGTGGGTTCGCCTGTATGCAAAGGAACAGCAATGTCAGCCAATGCTCCAGCTGGCAAGAACACTGCAAGCAAGCAAGCAAAAGTGCTTGTGAGCAATTCTCTTTTGAATTTGAATATACTCATAAATTGCATGATCTCACTCCGTGGTCCGCAGCAGTTCTAAAACCTCAAACTGAAATGATTCAAGGTCTTTCTTTAGTGATTCAAGCAGCACATTCCGGTTTGTGGCAATTTTAATTGTGTCCAACTTGTGCGAGGGCATATCAGCTAGCGCCTCAAGAGTTTTAATACGATTAAGATTCATGGTTGTTACACGATTTTTTCTCCAAGCATCATTGAGAATCTCTCTTCTGGTTTTACCATCGGTTGATCCTGGAGGCACATCATTGAGAAAGGCTGATACAAAAGGCGAAAAACGGTATTCATCAGCAGGGTGAAGGTTCAGTGTTTCAGCCAGTGAATTTGGACCTGTATCAACTTTTCTCCAGAAACCGTGCATTGCCAGTATAGAAAGCGTAGTTAGGCCGGTACCTATGCCACCAGAAATTACAAACTGTTTGTCACCAGCCCACGACCAGCGACTTAGATAAAGTCGTCCGGCAACTATGCCCATGATGCCTGATTGTATAAAGTTGAGGTTGTAAATCCATTGCTGCCATTTTGCGCGACTGGCAAGCAAACTTGAGAGAACAACATGGTAGTTGTAGTTAAGCTCGTCATCCACTTTGTCACTTGCTGCTTGCAATTCAAGACTACCTTCAAGAGCCTTTTCTAATACAAGCAAGTTCAGTCTTTCGCGTCTGGCGTTATTAATATTGTTTTGCTTTAGTCCGATTAATTCATTCACTTCTGACTCTATGTTCAACAGTCTTACCACCTCAATCTCATTAGCGCTGTATGAAGAAGAGTTTGAGTAACTATGGACAGAAGCTGGCGGTTCTGCGGGGTGTTCCTTCACTAGCTTGATCAAAGCAAGCAAGTCATAATCGAAGTCTTGCACACATGTGCGAAGAGACCATAACAACAAAATACGATTGCTGAGCAGACCAATACTCGCTCGCCTTTTGTCTTTAATGCCACAAAGCTCTTTTTTATTGGAAGCGTCTACATGATAACGCGTTTTCCACGTGGCAAAAAGTTCCTCTCTGCGTGTCCCTTTAGAGTCAATTGCCTCTGAATCTAGAAATCTATTAACCAGTGGCGGCATATGTTCTGTATCGACCGGCCAACCATCTACCATGTGTGCTAATACTTTTGGCGGTGCCACATGATCTGCTTTGGCTGTATGTGCGTACAGTTTTGATAAAGTAGCAATTGTTGTGCCAAGAGATCCACTAATGGTTGTGAATATGGCAGACATGACAAATTGATTGTGTTGGCGGACAAAAGGCTCTAGTGTATAAAAGGTAGAAAGCTGAGCGAAGTTAGCCAGGTTGAAAAGCTCGAAAATAAAAGCTTCTCTTCTTTGCTCTCTTTTCATAACATCATAAGCATAGGCAAGCTCAAGATCAATTTTGTTGCAGGCTTGACGAATCTCAAGCACGCCGCGAAGAATTTTTCGCAATATCAGACTCTTGAGAAGAAGTGTCTCTTCAGATTGATTATTTGGATCACCGGTTTGGGCTTGAATAACGAGCAAGCGCTCGACATGTGCTCGGATACCAAGGATATCGGCTCCTTGCATAGCGTCATCCTTGGTAAGCCTAATGGGTGCTGGTTTGGTGTAAGCAAAAGTTGGCTGCAATAAAACAAGCCAGCAAAGAAGAATCGCAAGGAGCTTATTTCGCGGCAACGCCAATTAAAATTACCTCTCGCCAGTAGCGAAACTAAAGTATGCTGAGCTATGTGCCAGGAAAAATAGGCGACGCCCTACATGGTATTGTGTCATATTGAAACAGCCGACAGCGGTTAAAAAATTTTGATGCCAATTTTATGGAATAACCATAAAACGAATTCAAATTTTAGAAGAGCACGGTATAAAAACTAGATTGAAAAAAGAGCTACAAACAACGCTGCTATTCGTTTGGGACTTGATGGTATCAGTGCTCCAGCTACAGGTACCATAGCTACTAATTGATCACTACATGGCACGTTGGTTATTTATGCTGCAATGAGCGAAACAACAATATCTATTAACCCATTGGATGCCATTTTTAAATCGCTAGCTATAAAAGGTTTTTGGTTGGGACATCGGCAAAATGCCAATAAAATTCCAGCAGCTATAAAGCAGGCTGCAGACAGGATTGCTGCAAAACAAATAAATATTCCCATTGCAGGTGTCTATTCCTTATCTAAAATAGAAAAAGCTGTCGAACATGCCACTCGCAGAGGCAAAATTCTCTTATCTCTGGGGAATTCGGTTGAAAAAAATTAGAGTGCGTAAACTAGCTGAACCTCAGCAAAAGATGTAAAGCGACCAGAATTTCCAATATCGCCCAATCACCTTAGCAATGACTGATTATGAACATTTTTACTCGGAATTACTTTCGCTGTGAATCCTGTAGCTATATTTTTGTTATTTTATTTTTCAGCTTGACTTGTAATAAACCGGTGACTATAGTCAGAATACGGATATCTGACATAATAAATCGCACCCCTTAACAATATGCATCAAACATCTGTTTAATATATTCAAAGAAAGCGGACGTAAAATATGCTCAAGTATTACGTATTATGGATGATCGTGGCCGCCTGCACAGTACAAAAGCTAGATGGCACGTATTGTTTACTCGAGTATAATGCTCGCTTAAGCCTGCTGAGAATCCTGGCCAATCGTATGTTTTCCAATCAATTTGTGCTTATTTTAGCAACGTTCTTGTTTACCTTTACCGCCTTAACTGGTCCTACATTTGCTTTATCCCCTGCTGATATAAACTGGAATGATCTCGAACGGCGCGGTATAGCCGCACTTGATGCTAACGAATATGGAGTAGCCGAGCCATTGCTACGAAAAGCTCTGGCACAGTCTAAGGATTTCAGGCCTTCAGACATGCGTTTAGCAAAAAGCTTTGCTGAACTTGGACGTTTGTATACCATTCGTGGACAATTTTCTAAAGCTGCACTTTATTTAGAAGCTGAGCTTAAAGTAAAAGAACAATTACTGCGCAATAGACAATATGAATGCATTCCAACAATGGCATCACTAATCCAATTCTATTTTAATTATAGTATGCAGAATAAAGCAGTTCCTTTGACAGAGAAAATGCTCTCACTGATCGACAATAAATCAAAGAGTAAACAAGCTCCAGTGATTGAATGGGCAATTGCATGTGACGCTGTCGGAGACTGCTTTTATGCTGCTCGTAATTTTTTACTCGCTGATAAACTTTTCAAAACAGCTCTTAATATCAAAGTAACTTTGCTCTCCAGTAATCATCTGTCTTTAGCGAATAGCTATGAGCGTATGGGGAACCTAAGCTTGGAGAAAAATGATCCAGCTCAAGCAGAGCAATACTTTTCTCATGCACTACGGATAACAGAAAAGATTTTGCCCCCAGAAAGTCAGGAAGTTCACACGCGATTAGATAAATTGGCGAAGTGCCGTTCAGCTCAACGCCAAAATTCCGTGAAAAAAGTATCAACAGCGCCATCACCGAAATCAGATAACACCACTATACCCTTCATAATAGTTATGCAAAAAAATATAAAAAATCTGTGAGCCATCAACTATGTTGACAGAAAATATTTTACTTGATCATGAGCAAGTTGCTCATCTAATTTACCAATATTGCCAATTGTGGCCGTACCGGCCTTCGTTTGAAATTTTTCCATAATGGCAACTCCTAAACCTTCATTATGAACCATACAGTTCAGAATATACCAAACAGCGAATTTTGGCAAGGTATACAACTAAATAGTTCAGAATTGTTAATCTTTTAATTAATGCGAAAAAGCCAAACGGGTCTGCCCTAGCGCTTTTTCGCCTATATAATACTTGCTATCAGCTGTCGAAAACTGTCAAATTTTATATATTTTAATGAACTATATAGTTCAAAATCCAATACAATTGGAATATGCAACTCTAAAGAGAGCGCGCGGAGGTTTATATATCACAATGAATAAAGAAAATCAGCCATTAATCCAACCTTTGAAGCTTGGCGACCTGCACCTTCGCAATAGAGTTATAATGGCTCCCTTAACGAGAACGCGAGCCAGGAATGCAGAACACGTGCCCACAGACTTAATGCTCGAATATTACAGACAAAGAGCATCAGCTGGGTTAATATACACTGAAGGCACCTTTGTAAGCGATGATTCGCAGGGTTGGTATGGTGCTCCAGGAATTTATACCGAGAAGCAAAGAAGAGCTTGGCAGAAAATAACAGATGCCGTGCATAATGAAGGTGGCAAGATTTTTGTACAACTCTGGCATACAGGCGGCGTTTCTAGACCGGAATTGCGCGACGGACTGCCAGCCCTTGCGCCATCGGCTCTTGATCTTGGGCAGCAGGTCCATTCACTCAATGGCATTGGAATGAGTGAGCAGAATAGAGAGATGACCGTAGAAGATATCAAAAATACCATTGCCGATTTTGCTCACGCAGCCCGCATAGCTAAAGAAGCAGGATTCGACGGCGTACAACTTCAGGCAGGCTATGTTTATTTATTCCAGCAATTCCTGCATGACCTGACAAATAAGCGAACCGATTCATACGGCGGCAGTATTGAGAATCGAGCACGCTTTCTGTTCGAAACTCTTGAAGCCATCCTGCAAGTCTGGCCATCACAAAGAGTAAGTGTAAAAGCAGGACCGATGATGAACGAACACGGTTTGCTCCAGTCCACGCAGACAACTCTGGAAATGTCCGCATATGTAGCGAAGAAATTGAACGAGTATAATATTTCACATCTTTTTCTTATGCGGCAACTGATAAACTTGGAAAAGACACCTATCGCCCATATGGCGGGCGATGCCGTTCTATATCATTTCCGCAAAATTTTCAAAGGGCAAATCATTGGCAATTCTGGTATTTCAATTGAACAAGCCAATCGCTTAATCGCCGAGAATGTGGTGGATGCAGTAGCATTTGGCCGCGACTACATTGCCAATCCTGACTTGGTTGAGCGCATTCGTTTAAACGCTCCGCTCAATGAACAACGGTCAGAGCATTTTTACGGAGACTCATCGCATGGCTATACTGATTATCCTGTATTGCAGGAAGTAGCTGCCGGCGCAAGTTCCAGATAGAGGTGCAATATGGGAAGGCATAAAAAGTTTAGCCGAGAAGATCTGTTAACTAAAGCTATTCCGGTCTTCTGGAAGCACGGTTTTGCTGATACCAAAATTGAAGACCTAGAAAAAGTTACTGGAGTAAATAAATCGGGACTATACTCCGAATTTAGCAGCAAAGAAGAGATTTTCGTAGAGAGTCTCAAACATTACTTAAAACAACGGGACGGTAGTATTCTACAGAAAAAGCCGCTCGGGTGGCACAATATTAGAAATTTCCTGAAGGTCTCATGTCCAGCGGGGAAAGAAGGCGGATGTTTTGCTATTTATTCAATTAGAGATTTGTCTATTGTTCCTGAAGAAGCACACAAAATACTTTCTTCTAGTCGAGAAGGTCTCAAGAATTTGATACAGCAAAACCTGATTGCCGAGTGGGTTAAGGATTCTGACGAGCTTGCCACGGTTATTCTCACTTTCTTTACTGGTATTTGCCTGGAACAAAATCTTGGCAGAAAGAGGGCCGGCGCAATTCGACAAATTGATTTGTTTTTAAAGCGGCTGGGCTATAGGAATTTCGTTCGATCAAGTGAATAGTGAATGGGAGGTAAATAACTATGTATGCTGCACAATTAGTCTCATTCGGTAATCCTGTAGAAAGTTTAGAGTACGCAGAAATTGCTGACTCTGGCAAACCATCCTCAACAGAAGTATTAGTTAAAGTTGAGTACTGTCCTATTAATCCCAACGATCTTATGGTTGTTCAAGGAACATATGGTGTTTTACCATCACTTCCCAGCGTAATAGGTAACGAAGGCGTAGGCACTGTTCTATCTATCGGCAGCGATGTGCACAATGTTCAAGTGGGGGACAGAGTATTGTTACCACTCTCAGGATACACTTGGCGAGAACGTATGATTATTCCGGCAGCGGATCTTTTTGCGCTTCCTAAAAATGCAGACTTACAGCAGCTATCAATGTTGGCAATAAATCCAGCCACCGCATTTTTGATTATCACCGAATTTGTTGACTTAAAACCTGGAGATTGGATTCTCCAAAATGCAGCCAATTCAGGAGTAGGCAGATGGGTAATCGCTTTTGCTAAATCTAGGGGGCTAAAGACTATAAATATTGTTCGCAGAGCCGAACTTATTTCTGAACTCGAGTCAATCGGTGCTGATGCAGTCATTGTTCAGTCGGATGATATCTCACAAAAAATAAAAGAAGCCACAAACAACGCAGATATTCGTCTGGGACTTGATGGTATCAGTGGTCCAGCTACAGGTATTATAGCTGCCAACTTATCACTACATGGCACATTGGTTATTTATGCTGCCATGAGTGAAATAGCCATGTCCATTAACCCATTGGATCCAATTTTTAAGTCGTTAACTATAAAAGGCTTTTGGTTGGGACATCGGCAATATGCCAGTAAAATTCCAGCTGCTATAAAACAAGCTGCAAACATGATTGCTATAAAACAAATAAATATTCCTATTGCGGATGTTTATCCCTTGTCTCAGATAAAAAAAGCCGTGGAACACGCTGCCCGTGGGGGCAAAGTTCTTTTATCTATCGGAAATTCTATTGAAAAAAATTAGAACGAATAAACTACCTAAACTTCAACAAATAGACTAACTGACCACTTTTGCAGCACTCCTTAATTGCTGCGCTAGCGGCTTGTAACTGCCATACATAATGTCATCACAGAGTCGGTACTTTGCCTTTGGTGCCCATCCCAATTCGCGCAGAGCCTTAGCGCTGGAAGCTCGATTTTCAAGATGCAGAAACGTGGCAATAAATGGACCGTACATTTCATTTGCCTGTTCAATAGCAACACTCTTTGTCTTGACACCGATTGCAGTAGCAATTGCTTCGGCCAGTTGCTTGAGGTGCACATTATTTTCTGTGCTGCAGTTGAATACAGATCCTGCTTTACCTTTTTCCACTGCAAGCAGATATAGATCTGCAGCAGCGTCGACATCGACAGCAGTGGTCATAGCGGAGCCATCGTCGATATAAGCTGCAAACCCATATTTGGCCGCCACCTGCATATTAGTTGGCACAAAGAAACTTCCGCCCCGCCCATAAACATATGGCGCCAGCCGTATTACCATCGCACGCACGCCAACATTAGAAAGATCGGTAGTCGTTTTTTCACCCAGTCCCCTAACTTTAAAATGTCCCTCGGCAAGTGGAGATTCCTCTGTTGTTTCTTTTCCATTGTTAGGCTGAATTACACCCGTGCCAGATGTTGTCACCAATGGCTTGTTACTTCCAGCTAATGCTGATCCAATCGCTTGAGTGGCTTTGCTGTCAATAGAGATGGGCTCTTCATAAGGACGATCAAATTCATGCACAAAGCCCAAGTGCAAAACCGCATCGGCTTCCCGCGCTGCTGCTGCCAATGCCTCTGTATCCTCAAGAGTGGCAAGCAATGGCTTAGCACCAAGCTTTTTCACCTTTTCCGCTGAGTGCTCACTGCGCGCCAGACCCACAACATCGTGACCAGCTTGCAACGCTTTTTCTGTCACAACACTACCTATGTATCCGCTCGCTCCCGTAATAAAAATTTTCATGTTATATCACTCCTTCGTTTACTTCACTGTAGCAAATTCTTCTTTCAAGTTTGCGAATCGATTTACTGCTGGATCCAAGCGATCAGAAGCTTGGAATGGTATCATCCAGCCAGGATATTCAGGAGGCAAGGTACTCACCTCATCCAGACTTTTCAATTGCTGTTGTGAAAGCGCAATATCCACAGATGCATAATTGTCTTCCAGCTGTTGTGAATTTCTGGCCCCAATGATCACCGAGGTCACAACCGGCTTGGCCAATAACCAAGCAAGGGCAATGCGCGCAACACTACAATTATGTTCCTTAGCTATCGGATTCATCACATCAAGAATTTTCCAAGTGCGTTCTTTATCAACAAGCGGAAAGTCGAATTCTGACCTACGACTATTCGCTGGTTTTTGATTATTGCGGCTGAATTTACCTGATAATAACCCACCGGCAAGTGGACTCCAAACCAACAATCCCGTTTTGGAATTTTCCATCAAGGGTACCAATTCACGTTCTAAATCACGTCCGGCAATTGAATAGTATGCTTGCAATGTATCAAAGCGCGCTAAGTTTTTGAACTCAGATACATCGAGTGCTCTTTGTAGCCTCCAGGCCGGCCAATTTGAACAACCGATATAACGAATTTTTCCTTGATTCACTAAAGTATCAAGAGTTCGCAATGTTTCTTCTACAGGAGTAATATAATCGTTGGCATGGATTTGATAAAGATCTATATAGTCCGTATTTAGCCTTCTCAGACTTGCCTCCACAGATTCAATTATGTGCTTTCGTGAAGCACCAATATCGTTGTGACCTGGTCCAACTCGTCCATAGCATTTTGTAGCAACAATTATGTCTTTACGCGCAATACCGAGATTCTTGAAAGCTCGGCCAAGCATTTCTTCACTATGTCCCTCTGAATAAACATCAGCCGTATCGAAAAAATTAATCCCGCTATTGATGCAGGACTTAACCAGCTCGTCGGCTTCAGTCTGATCAGAATCACCAATCATCTTGAATAAACCCGATCCGCCGTGAAAGGTCATTGCGCCAAAACAGAGAGTGGATACAAGTAAGCCGGTATCGCCAAGTGTTTTATATTGCATAGCAAACTCCTTTTTCATTTTTTTCGTGTGATGCCATTCCAAAATATTTCGAACCCTTTTTCCTTATATAAATCAGAATCTTTAGAATGTTGTCTCATAAATTGCATAGCTGTTTCAGCTTGAGCAGAAAGCATTGCTATGACAAAGTCACGCGGAACCTTTTGAAATATGCCTTCTTTTATGGCCGTGTCATAGAGTGAATGAATTTCCGCAAATCTCGCCATCGTTGCCTCACGCACATTAGATCGCAATCCCTCCCATACCTTAACTTTGTGAAGCACAGTAAGCTTATGCGGATTTTTCATACCCCAGTCAATGTATCGATTCCAGATATGCCTAATACGTGTGCGTACGGAAGCCTTGTGCGGATACCCAAGAAGCATTGCTTCACTAAGATCCTGCTTGATGTCTTCATACAATGCATTTATCAATTCCTCTTTATCTTTAAAATAAATGAACAAAGTTCCTTCGGCCATTCCTGCGGCGTTGGAAATAGACGCAGTGGAGGCTGACAAACCATTTTTTGCAAACACCTGAGCAGCAATTAACAAAAGTCGATTGCGCTTCTCTTGGCTTTTTGGACGAGCCATATTCCTCCATTTATAAATGAGTGTATACTCACTTATAATAGGTGAGTGTATACTCAGTTATTTATTCTGTCAAGCGAATACGCAAATGTACATTAATTACAAGAGCCACATATACGGTTATACCAAATGAGATTGAGAGAAATCAAATCTTATAAGTCAAACTTTGTCTTAAAGCGGGAATAGGCATCATCAAAAGATATCAAAGCACCCAACAAACTACTAAGAAGTGTATAGAT
>Ga0206843_10231_pt1 | contig 14952 bp, 12 predicted proteins | sample Alteio_BWOrgCont_21_FD_152869 | JGI IMG/M metagenome (GOLD analysis project Ga0206843, IMG submission 152869) | Enriched cells from forest soil in Barre Woods Harvard Forest LTER site, Petersham, Massachusetts, United States -... | ecosystem: Environmental > Terrestrial > Soil > Temperate forest >...
ACTTTTATGGGCAGTAATCTCAATACATTTGTCCGGACAAACGCGCTCGCATTGACGGCAAGAAATACACAGATTTTCGCCTGTTTCAGGATTAACAGTAAGCGCTAAACGTCCTCTAAAATGTGGTGGTAATTCCGGAGCTTTGTCCGGATACGCTTCTGTGGTTGGTTCACGCCATGTGTGCATAGCTACAGTCTCTAGTCCACGGCGAACATGATGCAAGCCACCAAATGCTTGTTTTACGCCATTCCAAGCCGCAACCAAAAAATTAGACGCCTCTTTATCTTCATTTGGCTTGGTTAGACGCTCGTATCTTTCAGTTCTTTTACTACTCACCTTAGCGGCGCGTGACTCTTCCTCGGCGCGCCTCCTGTTGCGAGATGATTCAGATAGCAGTGTTTTAAGTTGTTCGTTATCCATGGAAATTAATTACACCCCGTGCAAAGGCAACTAGAACAAAAATCACTAAAGTAATGGGCACTAAACGCTTCCAACCAAAGTCCATCAATTGGTCAATTCTAAAGCGTGGCAAAGTGCCTCGTACCAAAATAGCAAAGAAAACAAGACTATAGGTTTTTAAAATCACCCAAAGCGCTGCCCAAAAAGTATCGGGGTTAATTAGATGTATTTTGTCGATTAATAGTGACAGTATAGGCGAAAGAATATTAGTTAGTGGAACATATACTACCGGATAAGAGAGAGGGTTGAGCCAAGTAGGCAACGGGCAATCACCACCGCCCAAGAACATTACCACAGCAATAGTGCTCACAATAAACAAATTGGTAAATTCGGCTAAAAAGAATATAGCAAATTTAATGCCACTATATTCGGTATTGTAACCACTAACCAATTCACTTTCTGCTTCTGGTAAATCAAAAGGAATACGATTGATTTCGGCACAGGCTCCAATAAGATAAATGCCAAATAGAATAATGGTGCACAAACAAAGTACAATTACACCTACTAAAGACAACCAGCCATAAGGATAATAAGTTTTTATTACTTCTGCAATTGGTGGTCCAGCAGAAGAAATAAACGCGGCTATTGCTTTGTTTAAGCCAGTTAAAGCACCGCCACCCAATATATTCCAGTTAAGGATCCCTCCACTTTGTTGTTTGGCAATTGAAACCACATCTAAGGTACCGGCTAATAAGCAAATAGTAATAATCGAAAGTACCAGTGGTATTTCATAACTAATTGCTTGGGCTGCACTGCGCAAGCCTCCCATTAATGAATATTTGTTATTGCTTGCCCAACCACCCATAACAATTCCTACTACAGGAATAGACGAAGCAGCTAAAACAAAGAAAATACCGGTGGGCAGGTTGGTAATTTGAAATAACTTATTGTCATTTGTAACGGCCGCCAATAAAGGTATTGCACCAAAAATAGATGGTGCAAAAAATATTATAGGAGCAAGTGTAAACATTGCTGCATCAGCACCTGTCGGTGTAATGTCTTCTTTTAGTAAAAGCTTTATGGCGTCGGCGGCTGTTTGTAATGCACCATCAGGACCAACGCGGTTTGGGCCATTTCGTCTAGTAAATAAGGCTAGAACGCGCCTTTCCATAAGTACCATAAACATGGCATTTATTGGAATAAAAACCATTACTGCTAAAAGTGGTGTTATCGCTTCGCATATTTCACTAACCGCGCGGGCAAAGTCGAAAGAACTATTGGCTAACAAAGCCGGAATAAGAATTCCTACTAACCAGCAAACTCCCCACACAGCAACAAAAATTACAGTCAACCAACTAAAGCTTAAAACTGATAATTTACGTATTTCGGCTGCGTTGGGGATCATCTACTTTTGTTGTCCTTTACTTGTTTTTATCTCTCGATTTTTAGCGGTCTACGTCCGGAATGATGATGTCTAGTGAACCAAAAATTGCCATGATGTCTGACAGTGGACGATTTTCTAAAAGTGGTGGCAAAACAGACAAGTTTGAAAAGGACGGATTACGCCATTTAAAGCGATAGGCTTTGTCTGAACCATTTGAAATGATGTAACAGCCGAGTACGCCACGCGGTGATTCTACTGCTGCAAAACCTTCGCCAGCTTTAACACGTAATCCGGCATTTTGTTTTTTAGTCATGATCTCGCCTTCGGGAAGCATGTCTAATACTTGCTTGATAATCTCATTAGATTCGCGCATTTCCTGAACGCGTGCCATGTATCTGTCCCAAGTGTCACCGTGCTTGTTATATACAGGAACGGTAAACTTAAGCTTAGGATAAACAGAATAAGGCTTAAAACGTCGTAAATCATAATCTACTCCAGATGCGCGTAAAGTAGGACCTGTGACACCATAAGCCATTGCTACTTCCTTGGTTAAAATACCAACGTCTTTTGTTCGTTTTAAGAAAATGGGATTTTCGGTGACAATAGCTTCGTATTCATCTATACGCTGGGCAAACTGTTTAGTGAATTCTTCTACTTTTTTGAACCATGATGCTTTAGGATCGCGCTGTACACCACCTATGCGAATATAGTTATACATCATTCTTTGTCCAGCTACTTCTTCAAAAAATGTCAGAATTTTTTCTCGCTCTATAAATGGATAAAAAGGAAAGCCGTACAAAGCACCCAAATCAATTAAGTAAGTACCCAGCCACAACAAGTGTGAGGAAATGCGATTCAATTCTGCTACCAGAACACGCAAATATTCAGCTCGCTCAGGTACTACTGCTCCGTCAATTTTTTCCGCTGCGGCGCAAAGAGCCCATGAAGTAAACATGCCAGATAAATAGTCAACACGATCAATTAAAGCCTGGTATTGAAACCAAGTACGATTTTGTCCTTGCCATTCTTGAGCACGATGTAAATGTCCAATCACACATTCGGTATGCTTTACCACTTCACCATCAAGAGTGAGAATTAGCCTAAGCACACCATGAGTTGATGGGTGCTGCGGACCCAGGTTGATGATCATTTCATCAGTTTTAAATTCAGGAACTTGTGTGTCTATAGCCACTTTTTTCTGTTTTACCTTTCTAACGCATGCTGACTGGATGCTTGTCATTTAAAGCGTCCACAGGCTGTTTGTAATCTCGACGCAATGGATGTCCTTCCCAATCCCATGGATTTAAAATGCGTCGCAAATAACGATGACCTATATATCGAATACCAATTAAATCATATGTTTCCCTTTCATGCCAATCAGCTGTTTGCCAATAATTAGAAAGACTGGGTACTTCTGGCAATTTATCTGCTGGCAAACTCGATTTTGGCACACGCACTTTAACTACTAATTCATCGAGCTTACTAAAAGACCAAAGGTGATAAACAGAGTCAAAAGTATCAGGACTATCAACTCCAGACACGGCTACAAGAAAGTTTAACTTAGCTTGCTCACGCAAAAATTTCATAGCAGCAGGCACGGCAGAAGCTTGCACTTCTAATGTTTCAATACCTATAGATTCTGGCAGTGGCGTTGATGCTATACCATTTTCTTTTAGCAATTTGCCATAAACACCTTCAGTAAGTGGTACTGTGGCTTCGGCTGTTTGTTCTGCTGGCTTATTTACTTCGTCGTCCTTCACTGCACTTAATTTTACCTCTCCTTATTCAATTCTCTTTCTATTGCATGATTATTGCGTTGGATTCGCATTCCCCACTGATTCCGCTAGAACAGTTTCAGTCTCTGATTTAACTTCAGCCACTAAATCGTCAACAGGGCGGCCTGTATCGTAATCGACATAAAGGACAGCTGTTTGTTTATACGCTTTTTTACGTCTGTCACGATAGGTTTCTGTACGAATTTTTTGTTGCAACTTAAGCAGCGCATCCAAAATACCATCTGGACGTGGTGGGCAACCAGGCAAATAAACGTCCACTGGAATGATGCGGTCTACACCTTGTACAACAGAGTAAGAGTCATTGAACATGCCACCAGTGACGGTGCAAGCCCCCATAGCAATTACATATTTTGGTTCGGGCAATTGCTCATATAAAGTTATCAAGGCTGGTGCCATTTTTCGTGTAATAGTGCCCGCTGTAATAATTAAATCAGCCTGTCTTGGGGTGGCTCTGAACACTTCTGAACCAAAGCGCGAAATGTCAAATTTTGACATGCCAACATGCATCATTTCTATAGCGCAACAAGAAGTACCAAACGTCAAAGGCCATACTGAATTTGAGCGGGCCAAATTGGCCACTGGGTCTAAAAACCTACTGAGAAACTCGATTACATGATCAAGGTTAGAAAGCGTAACCGTATCTTTTAATTCTTCTGGAACTGCTGTTGTGGATGTACTCATGGATAACCTCTTACTCCCATTCAAGAGCTCCTTTTTTCCAGGCGTAGGCTAAACCCACTGCCAAGATACTAAGAAAAATAGTAATTTCTATTGGTCCTATCCAAGGTGCTTGTGCACTTACTGAATCGGTAGCCAACACCCAAGGAATAATGAATATAATTTCTATATCGAACAAAATGAATAGCAAAGCATACAAATAATATTTGATGTCAAATTGCAAATTGGCTTCTTGAAAAAGCTTCATGCCGCATTCGTAGGGCTGATTCTTTATTGGATTGGGTCTGTAATAGCCAAACACAATCTGCAATACCCATGCTAAAAGAATCATTCCTAAGGCAGGTAATGCAAAGCCTGCCAAGACGAAGAGAACAATTTGTGCTACCTGTAGCTGATACATTTGGGTTGCCTTTAATTTGGCATTGACAAGAACCTAAACAGAACTTAAACACATCTCTAATAAAATAAGCATAGCAAACGGCAGATCAAAGCTATGCCGATCAATCATTTTCTGCTGCTTCGGAGTGCAACAAAGATTAACAAAGATTGGGGGCTGAAATCGTTCCTCGGACTTCTTACAAATAAGTAAAAACAAACTGAAGATTTTAGGCGGATTTTTCATCATTCCTTTGCATGATTGAGAAGATAATATTGCTCGTGTGTTTTTACTTTTGCCAAAATTATGTTTCCTTCTCAAAATACAATCGCTCCTAAACGGCATAAAGCCCTTGATCAACTCGGTACGAGTTTGGGTGTTACCTTTGGACGCATGTCTTTGCTGAATGAAGCTTTAACCCATAGCTCTTATGCTAGTGAAGCTAGCGTAACTGATAATGAACGTCTAGAATTTTTTGGTGACGCTTTACTGAAATTTGTTGTCAGTGAATATTTGCTTGAACGGTTTCCGGAATATGATGAAGGACAATTGACCGAAATTAGAGCCGTATTGGTAAGCGATAATGTATTGGCCCAATTAGCAGACACTGTAAATTTGAGCAAATATATTTTGCTTGGCAAACAGGCACAAATGCGTCCATCGATAATGGCTGCTGCTTTAGAAGCGGTTTTTGCCGCCATATATATCGACTTAGGCACAATTACTCTGCAGAATGTTATTGTCAGGATGTTTGGCAGTCAAGCAACCAATATTGATCGCGATGAATTAAAGAACAATTTCAAAGCCTATTTACAAGAAGCTACTCAAGCGCAAAGCAATGGTTTGCCTGAATACAACCTTTTAACGGTAGAAGGTCCCTCACATAAACCATTATTCGAAGTAACAGTTTCAGTCGGTGGCACTGTAGTAGGGCGTGGGTATGGCGCTAGTAAAAAAGCAGCTGAACAGGAAGCCGCCAAAGAAGCTTTGACAAATCTTGGTTTAACAAGAGCCAGTTCAAATACCAGCTCTTGATCGCGCCTAGCGAAGCTGCGCTAGGTTGCAAGGTGCAGATTAATTGGTGAAATCATGTTAAGGGCTATATTTTACTAATCGCATATTCGCCCTTGCTTGTTTCAAAGAGCATTTATTCCCAGAAAAACGTCAAATTCTATTGCTTGACTTTTTAATAGTGAAAATGACAGATTGAATTGACCATTTAACGTTACTCTACTCCAGCTGCCCAAGAAAAGCCTAAGCACCAGTACCCCATTTCGCACTCACCTTGTCGGTGAGCGGCGGGATCTGGTCATGCCACTCGGCAAGGTTGCAGGCTGGTCACAAGAGAACGGAGGGTTGTAATGGTGGTGACTAAAAAGCAAGGGGGTCCTGAGGATGAGGGCTCGCAGAGCAACAAGAAGAGTGCACCCGCGAAGAAGTCGGCCTCAGGTGCCAAGAAGGCAGCGACCCCGCCCGGGTCCAAAAAGGCAGCGACCCCGCCCGGGTCCAAAAAGGCAGCAACCCTGCCCGGGTCCAAAAAGGAAACGACCAAGGGTGCCAAGAAGGTTAAAGCCGCCGCGGCGAGCCCCAAGAAGGCAGCAAGCGCAGGCGGAGCGACGACATCTCGTTCGGTGCCGGGTGAACCAGAGGGCGCAAATAACACTGCGCAACCGGGACCATCTGACGCTCAACGCGTCGACGACGCTGCCGCACCGGCAATTTCGACCGTGCCGGTGAGAGTTTCATCCATTCGCGTGGGTACGACTTCGATTACCAAACCCGAGCGGATGACTCTATACGGCATTACCATCCAATTTGGTCTGGCGCCCAATGGCGAAGCTTACGTAAGGAACCTTGCCTCTGGAGAGGGTTTCGAGCTTCGGGGAGGAAGATCAGTCGAGGGGCTGCCGGGTACCAACTGGGTTCCTGTCGTTCCCGGTATGCAAATCGCCAGGGGTGAGGCGAGGATCGATTGCCGATGGGAAGACGATACGCTCGTGGCCGTTTGGCTGGGACCGGGCGACCCGCTGCAAAGGACTACTGACGCAGAAGAAACGACCGCCCCGGCTGCCGGTCAGACTCAGAGCGCAGATACCCTGGCTTTTATGCGCCGGCGCTCCATGGGGGGTGGGCTCGGTAGACCCAGTCCGTCCGATCGCGGTTCTCACGCGGAGAGGCGGACTTACGATCGTCCGTTGGGAGGACCGTCAGCGCATGATGGTAAACCCGTCTACAGACGAGACGAACGTCTGCCAAGACCGCCGGATCGCGGTTCTTATGGCGGCGGTCACAGGCGGACGGACGAAGGACCTCCTCCCTCAAGACCAGCAGCCCATGATCGTGGTGGTCGGGTCGTCAGACTGACGGGAGGGCCACGGACTCCAGCCACTCCGGGCTGCCACCCCCGCCGTCGCACTGACCAGCCAATCAGTCTCAATGTCTTCGGAGAAATAATTCTCACTAACCAACCCCGCGAACTGGTTGTCTACTTCGACAGCCAGGGCAATACGTGCCGCGACGTAAAGGACTTGCGCCTAGTCTTTGGCATTGACCGCGATGGCCAAGCCTACGTCATGCACGATATCCATGGTGAGGCTCGTTACGGCAAAGATCGCATGGAGCCCGGGCGACACTACTTAGTACATCCGTACTCCGCCGCCTACCACCCTAAGAGGGGGGACCTCCTCACACTGGCGGGTGGTCAATTCGGTATATCCTTCGCCTGGGGAGAGGAGTGGAATCAGATCGTGGTTCGGCTTCTCCACCCAGACTGACGACAGTCTATGGAGGGCGTGCTGCTCAATACAGCTCTGCCCGTTCTGTTAACCAGGAAAGAACCTTATTGTTTCGGTCTTGCGCCGAGGCTCTAAGGTCTTTCTCTTTTCTCTTTTCTTTTTTCAGGCATTCCCTTGAGTATTAGGCGCTAAACTAGTGGGTGCTGGGAGCGGGCGCGCCTAGAGCTGAGCCTGAGCCAGTATAATCCATTGTACTGTCGGTAGTATTGTATACAGGAGCGGCTGGGGCTGTACCATTGGTCGGAGCGAGGCCATTTGCTGCAGCTGGCACAGCCGGTGCATTTTCGCCATTTTTAGGCAAACCAGACGCATCCGCTAATTGTTGTGCTTGCGTATTCAGTACCAGAGCATCTTTGTCTGTTTTTGCTGCTTTGTATTCAGCATCGGCTGCTTTGAGCAAGGCTTTAGCTGCATCTAAACGTTTGCGGGCTAAATCTAAATTCGTTTTTGCAGCATCCACTCTTTTTGCTGCCTCTTCTATCTGAGGAGTAGTAGGAGCAACAGCAGGTTGCTCAGCTGCTGGCTTTGCACCACCGAATCCAAATGCGAATGCCGCACCACTGGTGGTATTATTAAAAGAACTTGTGTATAAACTTAAAGATGTCGCTATTAAGCTATATTTTGCTAATTTGTCTAATTTCATGAACCCCACCTTATTGAACCCTATCTTTCACCAAACCAATTGAACTAGTTAATGAGCCTCTAAATTATAAGACCATCAACAACCTTCCAGCAGTTAAAACTTACTTGCGGCTAGGTTAAAAACTTCTTTGCTACATCTGTTGCCTGTCTAACGTATATAAAAATTGCTATGAAAATATAAAGATTTAAATTAGAATGGCTTTAGATCTTAATCTTGCAATCTATACGAAATCTTTGCAAATGCCCTAGGCACTTGCTAACCTGACTCTTGCCTTGTATCGTATACTATTCTTTACTGCTAAGACATACATTGGTTGTCTTAAAACAGATTGCTTCTCGGCAATCTATAATGACTACCAAGAGAGCTGCTTGCAGCAATGTAAATGGGTAATGGGTTGTTAGCTAGACCAGGCGAGGTATAGAGATTGCGGATGCGAAACGTCCTGGAGAAAGAAAGTACAGGAGCACATATTGGAGTGACTGAAAAACTATCTGAGTTCGAACAATTATTGAGCGAAACTCTAAATGTAAAATTCGAACAAGGCGATATAGTAAGCGGAATTGTTGTTCGAATTGAGAGAGACGGCATCTTAGTAGATGTGGGAAGTAAATCAGAAGGCTTCGTACCAGTAAAAGAGTTATCAAATTCACCAATTGACAAAGTTGATGATATTGTCAAAGTCGGCGAACGTTTCGAATTTTATATTCTGCGTGAAGAAAATGAAAATGGTCAATTAACACTTTCACTTAAGCGTGTTGCTCAAGCCCGGGGCTGGGTATTGCTTGAGAATCACAAGAAAAACGATGAGACCATTAGAGCCAAAATTTCTGCTGTGGTTAAAGGCGGCGTAGTTGTGGACATATATGGTTTGCGTGGTTTCGTACCAGCCAGTCAATTGCGTGTCCGTGGCACAACACCGGAAGAATTAATTGGTTTAGAAATACCAATGAAAATTTTGGAAACTGATCTTAAGCGCAACAAGCTTATCTTGAGTCAGCGTATGGCTATCCAAGAAGAAAAAGCCGTCCAGCGCGAAAAGATTTTAAATACAATGCAATCAGGTCAGGTAGTAACTGGCGAAATAGTGCGCATTGCAGACTTCGGTGCTTTCGTTGATTTAGGTGGCTTAGATGGTTTGTTACCAATATCTGAAATATCGTGGGAACGTGTATCGCATCCTTCTGATGTACTTAAAGTTGGCGACGCTGTCACTACTAAAGTATTGAAGGTAGATCAAGAAAAAGGACATATTAGCCTTAGCTTGAAGCAAATGCAGCCAGATCCTTGGAAAGAAATAGAAGAAAAATTCCACGAAGGACAGGTAGTAAATGGGACTGTGCGTAAAATCCAAACCTTTGGCGCTTTCGTGCAGATTTATCCAGGTGTTGATGCCTTGTTGCCCACGGTAGAAATGTCGGATACTCCCAATATCAAGCCAGAAGAAGTTGTCCATGTTGGTCAAGAAGTAAAAGCTATTATCAAGAAATTCTCCCCTCGTGAGCACAAGATTAGCTTGAGCCTGCGCGGACTTGATGTAGTTGACCTGATTGGCTCGTAATTTTTATTCAGAGCTTTGTCAATACGTCAACTTTATTTTGGGTAGCTTTACGCCCTGCATCTAGCGCTACAAGGCGTATTTCAAAAGGATTCAGGGGAAGCGCAATTGTATCGAACCCACAATTGGACATCTTAAAGCCTATCATCGATTAGACTACGGTCGCTATTCCATAAAGTTGGCGATCCCTTGAGCGTTGGCTTCGGCGCTACTGCCCGGAACCTGAAGAAATGGGCAAGAGAGATTAGAAATGAAAAACAAAAGGAAGCCCCGGTTGATGACGCAAAAAAAGCAAAAAGACGCCCGGGGCGTGAGCACGAAACTCCCCATTTCTGGTTCATCTCAGGCTCACGGGCATCCCCGGGGACTTTAGTCAAGTCCTAGGCATAGTGACGGGTGCGCGCCTCCTCAACGTGGCGCAGGCGTTTTTATTAGACAGTGGTCGATTGATGCTTCGCGTTGGACACGCTGTCCAACGCCAGATCAAACACGTCCATGGTGGTGGGCAATGTGCCCAACAGCACGGACGATGATTGTGTAACCACAGTCCCATGAGCCAGCACGATCTGGCCGGAAGGGATGGGGACGTTCTGCATCGAGCCTCGGTCCATGGCATACTGGTTTGTCCCAGTCTGGTCATAACCCGACAGGCTGGGATTGCCGTTGCCAATCACCGTCAGTGACTGTGTCGTCAGCGCGAACTCGAACTCGGCTGTATTAGGCCCGCCGCAGTAAGCTAGCTGGGCCAGATTTGCCCCCACTCCCAGTTCGTCTGACTTTGTATAGACCACGTTTGACCACGTAGCTCCGTCGGTATTGGTGCTGTTGACGAGATTGTATCCTGTGCTGACAATGCTCGTCGGAGCCCCAGCACCGTTCGGGTTGTAGCTGTCACAGATATCCGGCGAGCCGAAATTGCTCGCGTAGATGCTGTTTGTTGTCAGGACCTGATACCCACCGCTTTCGTAGGCCCAGAGCCCTCCCAAGGTATCGATGTTGAACGCCACATCGACAGAAGTTAACGTTGCCGGCACGGGGCCTTCGATGCTGATGCCGCCGCCGTTGGTGTCGCCGGTGTTGTTGTCGTTGTAGGCGAATGTCGAGTCCGCCACAGCCAAAGACGTGGGCACGGTGGCGGTAGCGATAAGACCACCGCCTCCCGTCCCACCATCTTGGTTCACCGGGAGGTTATTGTTGACCGTGGTGTCGGTCACGTTCCAGTGGACACCGCTCAGTGACGGGTTGTCCAGGAAGATGCCCCCGTTGCCGGCCTTGTTCTGATTGACTGCCACACTCTGGAAAGTGGCCGAGTTGAAACAGGCAATGCCGTACGCCGTGGTATCGTTGGTGACGAACGTGGATGTGTACACCGTAATTGGACCATACGCCTCAAGCGAGTAGACGCCGGTGCAATGGCTCTCTGTCAGGTTGAGGAACGACGCGGTCGCTCCTGCGCCCACATAGATGGCATTGGCAGTAGCGCTCACACTTACATTGTTCAGGGCGAGCGGTCCACCGTCCACCTCGATGCTACCATCGCCACCTGAGGTGGACGCGGCGCCATTGACAAACGACAGATTGGTGATCCCCGCAGCGAGGTCGCCGGCCGCGATATCAACCAAGGCACTGGTCCCCTGACCGGAGATCGTGATGCCCCCAGCAGCCGGGCCCTGAATGTACTCTCCGGCGGGCCCGGAAATCACCAGTGGTTCTGTCAAGGCAATTGTGTCCTTGAGCCCTGTAGCGAAACTGATGATGACTGGCCCTTGCGAAAAGGGAACCGCATTGGCCAAGTGCACTTCCGCGGACAGCGAACCGGTGCCCGCAGACAGTAGGTTCGTCACCGTCAGGTCCGTCGGACCGCCGGTCATAAGAGTCCTGGACTCCAGGCACTCCACCAGCGAACGGCGACCGAAATTGTTGGACTGGGAACGAACGTTTTTGGAAAGCGACATTGCTCTTCTCCAAACTTAGCGCAAGTTAGATAACTGCGCTCAAACCACCGCACAGCCAACCAACATTAGGCAGGCCGTTTCTGCACACATCCGCATACATTGAAGACGTGTTTGCTCATTACTCAGCACACTGGAATTCGTCTCTGTCCACTGACATCGTGGTAGAGGTCCTAACCGCTCCTCCTTGGAGCAAAATCCTTTCTTCTTTAATTGTTCTTCCTTGGGGTTTTTGGAGTCTTTTTCCTAGCGTGCATTTTCAACGAGCTCCTAACCATGTCAAAACTTAGTCTGATAAATCAAATGCACACGGCGAGAATTGAAAATATTATTGAAAATAAGCAAGGTTCAGGGTTGTGACAAGTAGTCAATAGAAATTGCCTCAAAAGATGAACGAATGTTCATTGTCAATTTAGACATTAAATGGGTTGTAAAGTTTAGCGCACAGAAGCTAATTTAATTTTAAAAAAATTGCCTAAACTGGCGTCCTTGCCGCAATCTACACTATGGCAACCACTTTCTAAATGTTTGCCCTTCCATCCTCCTGTAAGTACTTTGCCGCTTACCGACATGGAAGCGCCAAGGAATTGAAGTTTATGAAACTTATCTGCAGCATATTTATAGGGAATTTGTAGCTCACCCTTAAGCTATTAGGTGAGTAAAAAGAGCCATACATTGAGCAGATGGTATTCAAAGATATCTTTTTGACTTGCCAGGATTCTAAACAAAAAAAGATAGACAAAGAAGAAAAGGGAGGAGGATTGCCACCACTGGTAAGTATCCTCCTCCCTTGATCCTCAAATAACAACCGCCTCAAGCGCCGCCTTACCTTATACTATGCCAGTTAGAAAAGGGGCGACAGGCTGTACGTCGAAGTATCTCTTATCCAGCGCGAAGATGAACAGCAATTCTGGGCGAACCTCTGGATCTGGATCTGACTTTAGCCAGATTTCGTTAACTCTCTCCCAGTCAGCTTCTTCGACCCGGGATACCTCAGTTTCCTCCCAGAGCCAAATGTCCTCGCCCTCCTCCGCATCTATATGGGGAGTACTGCCCAATACCATAATGGCGTGCTCCGGGTTAATTCCCGCTTCTCGGGCGGACTTGTCCATAGCCTCCTTGAAAAACATGTACGAGCGTTTTTCATTCTCTATCCACCCTAATTGTGCAATCTTAAAGCGATCAACCTCTGCTGTTTGCACCAGGGTTTGTTTGCTTCCGTCATGCAGAATTTGGCAGAGTGGTAGCTCCCGGAGGATAAGTATTGTCTTGCCCCCCAAGGGCTTGTAGGCGGCCATGGCCGATTGCCTTCTTGTTGACCGTCTAAAAACACACCCCGCCGCATCAATCCAATAGCGGATGTTGTCCCGCAGTTGATAGAGTTTGATCGGCCAGAAGCCAAGGAAGATGGATACTTCCTTTAGCAACTTACGTTTGTTGCCTAACTCTTCTGCCGAGTATTTCTTTCCTCGGTAATTGAATATTCTTACCAAGTAAGCAAGGAAGATTAGCCACTCGCCTCGTTTGCTAAGGTCAAGTTCCTCTACCACTTCCCACTCTGGGAAAGAAGCCGATTCCTGCCCAGTTGCCGTCCGGATTCTGGGTTCCGCATCTCGCAAAACCTCTCCTTTTTTGGAGTACCGTACAGGATTCTTATTGCGACCAAAATTTTCGCCCGGTCCCAAAAGATCCCAATTCTGCCCACCGCCGCTCTCATCGTCCGCCATGGAAATTCTCCGCCCGTTTGGGCTGTTGAAGTAAGTAAGGCTGTAACAACACCCTTTGTTTCCGAGATCAGCGTCTGCTTCCATTACTAGCAGCAATGGATGAAAAGCAAAGCCAATGTATGAAACAGCGCGGTGTTAAAACTCTCCAGAATACAGGTTGTCAGGAATATCTATTTGTTTCTAGCAAATTCAAGGTAGCGATAGCAAATCCATTATTTAAGCTAAAAGCAGCACAATTTGCGAGCTTGGATAATCAGCGAAAGCCGGGCAAAGCCTGATTAGGGCAGAATGCAGTAGTCAAACCACAACTTTTTTCTCTAAAAAATTAATTCGAAAAGAACAACATTTTCATCTGCTTGAAAATTAAATCTCGAAAATACTGCTCCGCTAACCCCGCTAGCTTGCGCTAACCGCGCTATCTAAATTTATAATTTAATATCTACAGTATTAGACATATAAAAATAAAAGAAAACGAATAACACGTTATTTAGTGAGTCTAAATAGTCGATTGCCAGCAGCCAGCTTAGTATGGCGAATTTTGCTTTATTTATCGATTGGTCTTGACTTTAATAGGACAAATTATGGAGATTGAAATATCGCTTTTACTCCCCTTTATTCGAGCTAACCTCCGCCCTACTCATATCAAACAATCAGAAAAACCAATTACCACCGTTGCTAAGCAGCAACGGCAAACTTTAACCGTTTCTGCCGTGTGACGATGCCTCTATGCCAGGGATTTTTGACCACTTCCAGGAGTTCATATGACCCCAACAGAAAGACCGAACCAGACAATACCGGAGTGCAATCCAGCACTTTGCGGAAAAGAAATCACGGATGAGCATTATCGCCCCCTTCCAGGAGAAGGACCCTACACAGTTTATGTCACGGGTGACGACAGAGTTTTACTATGTACAGGCAACGGACCACCACAGGTCTGCGCCGTTAGGCTACCGGGAGTGGGCATGTCATACAAAGGATGCTCAAAGCTAAGTAGCGAGCGGGGATTACTTCCCTTAGTGCAGCACAACATTCGTACCCGCCAAGCAAAGGAATTGGCAAAAGCCAGCAGCGACGAAAAAGTTTGAAACCGTAATTCAGACTCGATCGAAAATGGTAGAAGAATCTATAATGCCAGTCAGGATAGTTGGACCGGATTTGGGGAGTAATGTAGCTGTAAGCTATCGCTATCTATTCCGGCTGTCTTTGCTGGCATTATAATTTTCTTTTGTTCTTATTGTCATTTTTATAACCATTTTTAGTTTTTTCGACCGGCAGCATCCAAGGATCACTGCCGAATTGGCCGAATTCATGATGCATCCGAATTCTTATCTGGCAAGCGCGAATTATCTTTAATGCAAATTCTTAAGCTGGCATCTAGGTTTAAGCTATCACCTGCTGCTTTTATTTTGAAAAATTAGTCTAAACTATTGAAATGAAGGGCAAGAACAATATTTTAGTAATTAATGCTGGTTCAAGCAGCGATAAGATTTCTTTTTTTCAGCTGGATGAAAATATGGTGTCTGCTGTTTCGCCCCAGCAGCCAGCCTGGCAAACAGAAATTGATTTTCCTTCTGGCGATGTTGATTCTATTAATTGGCAGCAATTGCTGAAAGGTGCATTGCAGCCACTTTTGGAAGACAAAGCTGG